>CEVH01011170.1_pt1 | contig 10854 bp, 6 predicted proteins | sample 356521 | NCBI WGS metagenome assembly CEVH01 (sample SAMEA2623446, study PRJEB7988) | marine metagenome | isolation source: saline water (ENVO:00002010), including
TTTGGTTTAGATTATGGTGTTGTATATAAATATATAAAAATATAGAAAACAATAAAAATTAAAATAGATTTTTTATCTTATCTCTCCATTCCCATTTGTTATCATATTTTACCATCCATTCGGATAATCTCATCCAATTATCCAATTGCTCTGAGTAAGAATCTTTACATATGATTTCTACCATAGAATCAAACTCTTCTTTTGATGATGCTCTATATTTGTAATCTACATCTCCCCAATCGGAATGTAGTATTGGAAGTTTTCCGTAATCAACGGCTTGAAAGATTGAATATCCAAAAGGTTCATTGGTGTGGCAAGAATGTGAGATACTCCAATCTTTACACATAAATAAATCTAATATCTCAGAATCCCATTGATAAAATTTTATACCACTAAAGTTATACTGATTTGTTTCTACTATATTTTTCCAATCATATTTACCACTTAAAACAAATCCTCTATGATTATCCAAATAGTGAACATTTTTACGAGATTCAATACGAGAAGTAAATCCAATTTTAGAATCTGATAATTTTTCTAGTAATAAATCTTCTTTAAATTCATAAAAGTTTGGAATTGTTATAGTATTATCAGGATAATCTATAAATAATTGTGAATCTGTTAATCCTATCCAAATTCTTTGTTTACAATACTTCATCAAATCATTAACTGCTTCAGTATCTATGTTAGTTTGGAATTGTTTTGTAGAATCACCATACTTTAACATATCGGGTAAATATGCATGTACAAATATATTACCCCATTTATCTTTATGTTTCCAAAGATGTTCTCTTTTGTGATAATTCGCATGTAAGAAGTGAATTTCTTGACAATCTTCTAATAATTTTTCTGATTTAATCCAATCATCGTAATGGAAATGATAATTTGTTAAGGATGTTTCAAAACCATCAGGTTTTCTACCATCTACAAAAATAAAATAATCATCTGAAAGTTGTGGAAGTACTAAATCAATAAAATGATTTGTCCATACATCAGCTCCACCTTGTATAATATTTCCGAAACCAGTTGTTACTAATAATTTCACTCAGAACCGCTTATTTGATTTTCTAATTGAGTTACCTTTGCTGATAACTCTTGTATTGCCTTTATCATAGGAGCAATCATTTCTGTATATCGTAAACCATATGTTGTACTATCATATGTCATACTACCAGTATCTAAATTATCTTGTGTTATTTGGGAATCTGTATATATTCTACTTCCTGATGGATGTGTTTTTATCCAAGTTCTACTTTTTATATATCCAGCAAAATCATCAGTATGTACCGAAGAAGATGCAAGAGATTCACTTACCTCTTGTGCAATCAAACCATAATGAGTTCTATTACTACTTCCACTAATCCATTGATATTTAACTGGATTTAAAGAATTAACAAAATTTAATCCTAAATCAGAACCACTAATATTTGTTTTTAAATCTCTATCAGATGTTTGAATACTACCATTTGTTGCGAAAATATCATCCCATCTTTTTGCAGAACTACCTATATCTTTTGAATTATCAGCTGAGGGTAATACATTACAAGCACCAAATACCGCTTCTCCAAGACTTGATGCAGGATAGATGACTACATCACCACCAGTTGTGAAATCATCTGTGAATGTCCTTAATTCTAAATCAACATCAGTACCGAATACACGCATGTTACCATGTGAGTATATCGAACCTCTGGCACTACCATCATTGTTCAACCATCTTATACCTTGATAATCAGAAGTAGAAGATGCCCCTAATATATACATTCCCCAAAAATCATCATCTCCGTTAAAACTATCTATTTGTCCTAAATAAGCAGCTACATCATATTGTGCTATCTGAGTCGGGTCTTCAATTCCACTTCTTCTTGCTACAGCCACACCTGAATCTAATGCCAATTCACCAGAACTTGATAGAAATAAAGATGGAGTAGATATTACTCCAGATGAACTGATAAATGAACCATTTGCTGCGAATCTTCCATCTATTCCACCACCATTGGCGGTAAATCCAACACTTAAATCCCCAGCGAAGGTTGCATCGCCAGCTGAACTAAGTGTAATTCCATTTTCTGCACTACCAATCTGAACACCAGTATTTGATAATTGTATTCTTGCCGTAGAACCATCTAATAATTCCAAACCTGAAGATGATATTGCTAAGTGTTCTGTTGATGTTGGTCCTATTGTTGTTCTTGTACCATAACTTGCTAATATATTATTAGAAGTATCTTTTAAGGCCATACCACTTGAATTTAAAACAACTTGGGAAACATAAGATGAAGTATGACTATTTAAATTTGTATTTACACTGTCTTGAGATTGTGTAAAATCATTAAGTGGTGTTAAATCAACACTAGGTGAACCATTTGTCAATACAATAGAACCACCAATTTCTAATGTTGAACCATTCCATCTTAAATAGTTATTTGCATCACTACCAGTTAGGAAAAATTCACCACTTGATGACATATAAGTTTTCCATTGGTTTGTATCATAGAATCCCATATTTTCTGAACCTAAGAATAAACCTGAACCAGCTGGAGTTGGTGTTTTTGTTAACTTACCAGTAGAAGGGTCTACCGCACCACTTTCAGATGCTGATAGAGCTGCATCAGCTGAAAATGCTGAACCACTAAGTACAGAATTATCTCCAGCTATGGTAGCAAATGCCGAACCACTCAATACCGCATTTTCATTTCCAGTGATAGCTATTGATGCTGATAACGAACCACTAAGAGTTGCATTATTTGCTGCCGTAGTAGCAAAGTTCTCAGCATTTGTTTGAGCTGCTGATGCTGATAGTGATGCACTTAATACTGCATCCGTATTTCCGATTATAGCCAATGAAGCTGATTCAGCTGAAGCTTGGTTAGATGCTGTAATATCTGCTCCTAATGATGCCGTAGCAATCTGTAGATTTTGTGTTTGTAACTCTAAAGATTGTGTAGCTGCTTGTAAAGATGATGTAGCAGCTGCTAACTCCTGTGAGAAGTTTGTTGGGTCTCCCAATCCAGCAATAGTTGAGGATTGAATATTCGTACTAGCTATCTGTACTACTCCACCTTCAACACTTAAAATATCACCAGCATCTGCTATACCACTATTCTTTACATTAATAGATGCTTCTAATCCTAACGCTTGATTACCTTTTGTAAATGGTACACTTTGTTCTACTTTGATTGGAATAAAGTTATTATTAATATCATAAAACTCTACTCTAAAATCAAATTGTTCTGTTGGATTCTTTCTTGGTATATCTACAATCGCAGTATATTCATCAGGTGAATACGAAGATTCTTCAGCATTCTTTAGAGATAATCTACTAAATAAAAATCTACCTGTTGATGCGGCTGTATTTGCTTCTACTCTAATTTGACATTTACCAGTTGTTTCTGCGAAAAAGTTTTTTTGTATTCTTTGGATATTACCCAATCCATCTGAGTTTCTATCAATAGAACCACTAAGTAAATCTATAGATTGAGAAGTTACTGTAGGATTACCACTATTATTAGATGATGTTACAATTAAGAATCTAAGTGTATCTGTATTTACTGATGCTCCTGAACCAGAGTATCTAGCATTATATTTGAATGAATACTCAGAACCACTTACTATTTCAAATTCACCAATAGTACCAGCCGATTCTACAGAATGATTTCCTTTTACTTCTAATGAGTTAATTAATTTATCATTGTGTATTTCTACACCCGATGATGTTGTATAATAAACATCACCTTCTTCAGATACTATATTTTCTCTTCTTAATTTACCATAATTGATTACAGTTCTATCATCTACTGAAAAATCTCTTAGTAACTCAGTTGCATCTAATTTGTTTTCTTGTACAACTTGGAAATCTCCCAAATCGTTTCTTGATTTCCTAAATATTTTTATTCTTGCTACATCACCAGTAAATGTTTTTAGATTTTCCAATCTTATCTCAGCATATGATGCAGTAACATTTGAACCAGTTACAACTGCATCCTCTACGGATTCAAATTCTAGTGAATATGATACTGGTTGGAATTCGTGTACTACATTATTAATAAGATAAGGTTTTCTAACCAACATCTCATCTGCATTAACAACTTCTAATACCGATGATGAGTATCCCAACGAAGGAATTTGAAGAGTTGTGTTCTCTTCCATTGATTGAGTAAACTTATTTCCTTCTTGTAATTTTATTCTATATTGGGAAGGAGCAGTCCAAGTAGAGAAATCAGAACCTGTATCTGGTACTTCAGCTATACCAATAACTGAACCTGATTTATTTAATGTCATTTCTGTTTTTACTAATAGTGGTTTTTCTATTTCAGTAACAGAAAATGTAGGTCTTTTAAAAAATCTTACTTGAGTTTTATTTGGAATCTTTGGATTGATTTTGAATTTTTGAGTCCATCTAATATTTGGTATGCCTCTAAATTCTACAGGTATTTTTCGTTCTATACCTCTTTCATCTATGTATGTTTCTAATTCAGCAACTATACTTAACGAACCCACTCCTATTGGGGTATCATCATATATGTGAATAGCCATTACGATAGAATTACCTTCTCTAAAGGTTCTATCTCCTTGCTTTCCTGGTTCTATGTACAATGGATTACCATTAACATCGTTAGCTTCAAATCTAACCTTTGAACCTTTCTTAAAAAAAGAACTACCTTCAAATAAGAAAGCATTCTTACCACCAGTCAAAGTTCTCTCTAATTCTGTAATATTAAAATAAACAGAATCCGAACTACTATCTTCTATAAAAACTTTTAGTTTTCTTAAATTTAACGAAGGTGAATATTTTTTTAATACTGCCATACATATAAATATGTAAAAGTAGAATTGTTAAACAACTGCTCTACCTTTCATATTCTCCCAATCTCTATTCTTCCTAACTACATCGTTTGTTTCCTCAACGGCATTAAGAACATTAGTTTCGGTATGTAAATTCATAGCTAAATAAATCAATGCTGATAAATCTTTGGGTAAACAATGTCCACCAAACCCAAAATCACCATCAGGTCCTGGTACATTCCAATGTGATTTACCCAATCTATCATCTAAAGTAGCATATTCAACTACTTTATCGTAATCAATATTTAATTTATCACATATCTGATAAATTTCATTAGCGAAGGATACTTTTGTTGCTAAAAATGAATTTGTTAAATACTTTACCATTTCAGCATGAGTAGAATCTGTTTTAATTATATGTGCTTTTGGAAATACCTTAGAATACATTCTTCTTAATTCTGTAGTAGCTGGTCTTGGTCCTCCTAATATAATTCTATTTTGATTATTAAAATCTTCTACCGCATTTGCTTCAGTAAGAAATTCAGGATTGAATACTATATCCAATGATTCATATAATGAATTCCATTTATCTGTTGTACCTGGCGATACTGTAGATTTTATTACTATAGTTTTTTTTATTTCTTGATTATCGGTAATCAACTCTATGTTTTCCAATTCTCTTTGTAAGATATCAACATTACAACTACCATCAGTATTCATCGGAGTTGGTAAACATAAAAATATAGTATTACATTTAAAAAGTAAATCTTCCTTTGTAGAGTTAGATTTTGATTCATCTAAATCATAAGTTAAAACATCAAAATAATTTTTAAACTTTTGGTAAACAGCGTTACCAACAAATCCTTGTCCTATAATTCCTATCATTTTATAATTCGTTTAATCCAACTATATCTTTTTCTATTTTTTAAATAATTAAAATTCTTCTCATTAGTATATGCTTCTCTTTCAAATGAAATATTATAATACCCTTTTTGTATATTGAAATAAATTAATGATTTAACAATGTACTCAATCACATATATAACATAAAATAAAACCACACCCAATTCTAATTGCTGTTGAAAGTGTATAGTTTCATGATTAATTATTTTTTTAGCTTTTGCTTTCCAAAACTTACTTCCATCTTTATATTTTTCTCTTAAAATAATAAATGGGAATAGTGATATCCCACCGATTCTCATAAACCAACTTATGGAATCTAAAAATTTATCGTTGTATTTTACAAATGGTTTCCAATTTTTCATATCATCTCCTTTAAATATTGAAATAGTGTTTTTGTTATTTTTGGTTTTTCGAAATCTGTATCTAATGTATATCTCCTATCGTGTCCTTTTCTATCTTCTACAAATTCATACTTTGGTGCTTTACCTAAAAGAAATGCTATGTGAGCTACAATATCTATATTTTGTAAAGTATCACCACTACCAATATTGTAAGTACCTTCTTTGTACAACATTAGTTTTAAGATTTCTTTAACATTATCCTCAACCCAAATCCATTCTCTAATTTGTTTACCATCACCATATACAGGTATCGGTTTATCTTCCTTTATAGAACGCATGATTGTAGGAATAAACTTTTCACTATGTTGATTGATACCAAAGTTGTTACAAGTACGAGTTATAACATAAGGCAATCCAAACGTATGTCCACAACTATGAACTAACATATCAGCTGATGCTTTTGTTGCTGAGTAGTAGGAAGATGGATACAAAAAGTTCTGCTCAAACGATGCATCAATATCTAATAAATCTAAATCACCATAAACCTCATCAGTACTAATTTGTACAAACTTTTGTAACTTTGGATTTTTTCTTGCTAATTCTAAAAGATTATATGTTCCTTCGATATTTGTTTTTACAAAAGGTTTACCATCTTTGATTGAGTTATCAACGTGTGATTCAGCTGCAAAGTTTACTAAGAAATCATACTCACCCAAATCTTCTGAGGTTACATCACATATATCTTTTTTTAGTATTGGTATCTTTGGAATAATATCTACATTAGAAGCGTATGTTAGTTTATCTACTACTAAAACATCCAATCCTTTACTAACACATAAGTTAGCAAAAGAAGAACCTATAAATCCTGCTCCACCAGTAACTATTACTCTTATACTCATTCTAAAATTTTACGTTACTAAATCCATTTACTTTTTTAATCTCTACTAAACTATCAACAACATCTCTCATCGAATCGATGTGTGATATAATCATAACAAAATCAAATTGTGTTTTTAAGTATGCAAATAACATATAAAGAGATGTTAAGTTTTCGTTATCTAATGTACCAAATCCTTCATCAATTACTAAGAAGTTTGGTCTTGGTAAGTTACATACGTTGATTAGAGCAATTCTAATTGCTAAACCTGATATAAACCTTTCCATACCACTACACATCTCCAATCCCCACTTCTGGTCATCGTAAACGATAAATGCGTTAACATTCTTACCATCCATCTCCAATTGCATTCCAAAATCAACAATCTGCCCTAAGATGTTATTTACCTCACCTTCAATCATAGGTAGTGCTTTCTGTATCAACTCATATGATACACCATCTCTACCCAAAGAGTTAAGATAGTACTCAAATAGATTATGAGTTTCCTCTAAATCTTTTACCTCTTTAATCCTATCTTCAATTGTTTCTTTTTGATTTTGTAAAGCAGAAATTGTACCATTCATTCTTAGAATATCGGTATTATTATTTCTGATTATTTGTTTTATTTTTGTTAAATCAGAACGAACATCTACAATCTCATCTCTAACTTCTTTATTTTTCTTAATCTGTTCTTCGTTCTTATAATATTCTTCAATAAGTTGCTCCTGTTGAGCGATTTGTGTAGAATTCTTAAATTCTTCGGTCTCAATTGTTGATAACTTGTTAATAAGTTGAGATATCTCTCTATCTATCTTATCTTCTTTTTCTTTAGCTTCGTTAAAGTTTTTCCATTCTTCTTCTAAAGTTTTTAAAGAATCTATTTTAATTTGTAATTCAGATAATTTAGATTTTAGTTCTTTATTTTCCGATTCTTTTTCATCTAATTCTCTATCTACCTTTTCCTTTTGCTCTCTAATTGTTTGAGAGTTTTCCATACAGATATCACAATCTTCATTGTATTTATGTGAATCTAAATGTTCTTTTCTTTCATATAAGGAATCCAATTTTATTTGTATTTTATCTAAATCAGATTCTATTTTGTTAAAATCCACTCTTGCTTCGCTTAGAGAATCCATTCCCTCTTCTAATACTTCTTCATCAAATTTATCTAAAATCTCCTCTAACGTTATCTGAAGTTCTTCTCTTTGGGTGATTCTGTTTTGTATTGAATCTTTATCGGTATTTACCTTATCTTTTTTCTTTTGTAAGATTTTTAATCTTTTTTCTAATTCCTCAATCGATACACCACTATCAGCATTTAACTTTACAATCTTCTCATTTAATCTTACAATTTGATTTTGTAAATCCTCTTCTTTACTCTTAGCAGTATCTTGCTCCTTCTCCATTTCTCCATACTCCTCAATAGAAGTTTTAAGGTCGTTTTCGATATCGGCGAGTCGGGTCGTAAAATCATCACTCTTGAATTTTCTGATAAGTGAAGCGTTATCCCTATTCTCATCACTTGCTAATCCATATAGTTTATCAAAGATATCTACCCCCATAAATTGAGCTAATATCTCCTTTCTTTCCGATTGTGATTTATCTATGAATAGTGCGTTATCACCTTGTAGTGATAAAGTTGTAAGTACGAAATCCTCATACTTACCTAAGTATTGTATAATTGATTTGTTTGTATCCTTTCTCTGTTCACCATTAAGTGAAGTGATTAATCCATCCTCATCTTTCCAAAAATCTACATCAACCTTTAGATTTCTTCCGTGGTTGATTAACTTAGCTCTTCTCTCAATGTAGTAATCTACCTCATCTATTTGGAAGTGTAGTTTACATCTGAAGTGTGTTTTACGATTGTTTAGAATGTTCTTAGCAATATACGTTCTACTTGTCTTATCATATACACAAAACGATAATGCATCAAAGAGAGCTGATTTACCACTAGCATTAGGAGCGAATATACCAACGATACCTTTTGTTTTAGTAAAGTCTACTTTGTTATTCTCACCATACGAAAACATATTGGTAAACTCAAATGATTGTGGTATCCATTGTATATTGGGAGTTATATCATCATCTGTAAGTTTAGTATTGATATCTCTGTTAATTTGCTGAATCTTATCTATCGTATCATCATCTGCCAAATATTGTCTTTCCAAATATCCTTTGATGAGTTCGTTTTGTAATTCAACATCCCTAACGTTACCGATGGTTAAGTTCGTATCGAAATCACCGATTTTCTGTTTAGTTAAAGTATCCATTCGAGTTACAGTAAACTCTTGTACTTTATATTTCTTTTTAATTTCGGTTAAAGCCCTTTTGATTTGGGATGGGTCAGTATTTGATATCCTAACTCTCAATCGAGGTTTTTTGGGCATATCAGTTACATCAGGAACAACTCCGTTATCTACATCTAATGTGTAGAATCCATAATCATTAGGAATGTTAAATTCTTCGAATGTACGAGTAGGTACATCCCACAACAAGTATCCATGCTTATCCAGTGATTCACCATGATTTTGTTGAATCATAGAACCAGCATAGGCGATATGGTCTCCTCCAATAGTTTGTCTTTTGTGAATATCTCCCAATAGAGCCATATCAAATCCATCGAACATTTCTTCAGTAAATGAGTTAGAAGATACGATGTATCCAACATCGGTTTTTGAATCATTTATCGGTCCATGAAATAAAACGATTTTATTTTCTCCATCAATGGTATCTCCTTTAGGCCAATTTTCCTTGTCATCCAATATAGAATAGACAACGAAAGTAAGATTATGGATATTATAGATACCAGTATCACGAAGATAATGAATTCGAGGATTTGAGAGATTTTCGATAATAGGTGTGAGTACATCTAATCTGTAGTTATTATTTAAGTTACAATCGTGGTTACCTGTGATTAACACAGTCTCTCTCAATTTAGCACATTCGGTTAGAAACCAACTAATCTCCTGCACTAATTCAGGTGACATCTCTGTTTTAGCATGAGCGATATCACCAGCAATATAGATGATAGAATCTTCTATATTATCTTGTTTAACTTGTTTTAAGAATTTGTTGAATACTTCTCTGTATTCTTTGTGTCTCTTCAGATTTCTAATGTGTAAATCTGCTAAGTGATAAATTTTATTTATGGTATAACTCATAAAATATATTTTCTAATTTATTTTTGTGGTGTTCCAAAAACTCCAATAGCTTTTGGTAATTTCTTTCACATACATCTTCGTATTGTAAACTTAATTCCTTACACTCTTTTAAAGAAAGTTCACATATACGTTTACAAATTTCTAATTGTTGTGTTTTATGGTCTAATCCAAAATAATTTGGAAACTCAAACCCAAACGATTCTAAATAATCATATGCTTCTTTTTGTATTACGTTTATAGATGGTCTTTTAAACATAAACGATTTAAGTGTTTTTTCAGTACAACTTACTAACCAACTAGCTGATTCGTATTGTGTTAATCTGGTTTCTATATCTAAAGAAAATATAGATTCAAAATCTTCTTTTGGTAAAGTGTATGATTTATAATCACCATCTAAATCTTTTTCAGATTCAAATCTTTTTGATTCTATTCTATCTGCTTCATCACCATATTGTTCAGCAAAATTATTTATACTATAAACAAATGATTTATATTTTTGTAATTGTTTACAAAATTTTATTCTATCTTCATTTGGTCTACCAAATTTAGATATTAAATTATACTTTGGTTCTTTTTTTTCAAAATCGTATTTTTCCAAATATAACTTAGTAATATCTCCAAAAGCTCCAATTGATGTATATGTGTTCGTTAACAATTTATATGGAGATTTTTCTGAGAAAAAATTAAATATAAAATGTATGTTATCCTTCCATTCATAATAAAAGGGATAATCTGAATTATAGCTATCCCAATAAAGTTCAGACATATAAACAATTACCTTTTT
>CEVH01082208.1_pt1 | contig 10843 bp, 20 predicted proteins | sample 356521 | NCBI WGS metagenome assembly CEVH01 (sample SAMEA2623446, study PRJEB7988) | marine metagenome | isolation source: saline water (ENVO:00002010), including
CCTGCTGATGCTTCTTTCTTTAAGTCATTTGCTGAGAGTAATGCCATAATATCTATTTATACCATAACACGAATCCGTAGACACTGCAAGACGCTTCCGAAGATACTTCGCCGCTCTCCGTAGAGACTAAACGCTTCCGAGTGTTATCATGAGATTACGCAGAACGAGGACAATACCGACACCATTGAGTATCAGTAATGCTCTATCGTTCCATATGAGAGAAACCCAGAACCATAACATAAGGCCTGTGAGAGATAATATTTGGTCATACAACGCATACTCAGGAATACCACGCACACTGAACGCACATAATAACACAATGGATGCAATCCACTTGACATACCAATCGAGAGTATGTGTAGAATTACGCTTGGAAGGGGGTTGGGAATATTTTTTTGTCACACTGAGATACCTGCATAATATAATATTAAGTATATAGTGCGAGAGGGAGAGAAAATATTGTGAGAAAGGGGTCTTCGTGAAAATGCGAATATTTCTGGTTTTGTCGATGGTGTTCGTGGGTCTTAGCCTATGTATATGTTAGGGGTCGTCAAGCGATTCAGAGGGTGTCAAAAACCCCCATATATTGCGCTGATGTGCTTGACAATGACCACCATTTTATTGTATCCTATGCGTAGTTATTAAAGGACTATTGAAGACCGAGAGGTCGTTACTCTCTCCCCTAGAGGGGTTCTAAGACCAAATAACGATTGTGACAGAAGAGCTTCAAGTCTAGACCAGTGAGAAACACTGCTGAAGAGTATGGGATGGAGTATCACTGGTCGTTTTTTATGGGTGTGGCGCTTGACAATAGGTGCTGTTTTTTGATAGGATAACCCTATGATGGTGATTAATTTCTAATTTAAGTAACGGCGAGACATGTGAGGTCGATACATGTTAACCCAATCCCCGAGGAATATGAAGTGGTAGCGCCCTTCCGGGAGAGATTGGTATAGAGGAAACCTCGATTGCCCTACATGCATGTATCCTATCGAGGTTTTTTTTAGCCTATAAGGGTTGACTTTGCTGTCAATCTTTGATAGGATGGTAATACATGTAAGAGTCATCTGAGAGTACTCTGTGGAATCTATATGATGAAGTCTCAGAGGGGCGGAACCCGAACTCCCGGCAAGGGGATGAAAGTGCCTTGCAACTTTTTTAACGCACATAAAGTGTGGAGATACCCTTATGTCAACAGAAAGACAATACAATATCCGTTATTTTCAGAAGAACGTGCAGACCATTGATGGTGACCGTATCTGGATGGACTATTCGAATACGCCTCTGAGCGAAGAGGAAGCGTTCTCCGTTGTTGCTTATCTTGAAGACAAGCAATGTGTTGTCGAGATGACTCTGTTGTCTTAGAGCAGTATGGACAGCGCTTTGGGGTCTGGTCCACTGCACTTAAGGCCTAGGGGTTACCATGCGAATAAAAAATTTTTTGGGGTATAAACATGTATATGGTGTCTTTTGTTCTTAAATATCTATGGGTCACAATAAAATTTTTCGGAAAAATTCTCAAGTGGACACTTTTTTTCTGTATTCTATTATTACTAGGCATTGAACTCAACGATGGTTCGTAACAAAACCCTATTGACGAAGACAAGGTGTTTCGTGTATAATGTGTATATTAACTCATAACATAGGAGAATATATTATGGCTACATATCGTAGATTGAGTAAAAAGCAGAAGGTATTTAATCTTCTCGCAAAAGGCAACAACGTTGCATGGACTACAATCCGCAACAGGTTTGACTTAACATCGCCTAGAGCAATGGTTGACACTCTCAGAAGTGAAGGTCATGTTATCTATGCTAATGAGATTGGTGGCAAAACCTTTTATAGGTTAGGTACACCATCAGCAGCGATTATCCAAGCGGGTATCGATGCAGTTCTCGGTACAGAACAAGCATACGCTAGTTAAGTATCTTTAAATAATAGGGGTGGAAGCAGACGCTTATAAACTCGGGCAAGGGACAAAGGGATTAAATATCACAAAATCCACAAGTATGAACACGATTGATGTGTGCAATCCCTCCCTGCCAATTTTAATTATAATTTAATTTTATTTTTTTAAGGAACTTATATGTTAGAATTTTTATGGAACGTACCTATTCTTCTCTTTGACTTTGCACTGAATGTTATCTTTTGGGGAACACTCGGTGGTTTCTTTGTGTACATCGTCTATCTCGGAATACGTAAGTATATTCAAATGCAAAAAAACAACGATGACGATGATGATGATTATGACCCTTACGAACATGGTTATGAAAACACATCAAACTGAGATGCACATTGCACAAGTCTCAAACGTCACTCATGCAGGTTCGTTTGCTATTCGTGAAGGACGTAAATTAAAATTCGATGCATGTATTGACGGTGACTTACTCAAGGACAAACGTGGACGTGTGTACCTCATCACACACAATGGCATCATTAAAAAAATAGGAGGCAGTCAAGACAAAGGCGGTCTCAAAGGCACAATGGAAGGTTATTGTCGAGGTCTTGTCGGCAAGTCAGAATCAGCAAGAAGTTACGGTGTCGCAAAGTATATTCATGATGCACTCACAGCAGGCGATACAATCGATATCTATTGCGTATGGGCAGAAATGCGAACTGAAACAATCCCGTCAATGTTTGGTTCAGTCACGGTCGATATTCCTCTCGACTTTCATACGATTGAAAGTCAGTTTGTGTCAGACTATCGCACTGCAACAGGTCACGGTCCTTATCTGAACATGCAAGAAAATGGCACAAAATGGGCAGATACAGGACTTTTACAAGGATATAAAACAAAACAATCAGGCACCTAAATAAAACTATGGACATGAACACATTTTCATTACTCGTCTTTCATCTGATTTGGATAGGTGGCACCATATACTTTGCATACGACTATGGCAAAAAACAAGGTCGGTCAGAAATGGTCACCGACATGTTAGAACGCAAACTTGTGACGTTATCTAAATTAAAAAAGGAATACGAACTACTTTAACACTATATACATTTACATTATGAAAATTCTTGGAATCAACCAATCACACGATACATCAATTGCAGTTGTCGATGAACAAGGCAACATTACAGGTGTCTTTGAAGAAGAACGCAGTCGCAGAGCAAAATACTACGCACCTGCTTTAATGAAACACGCACCTGATAATTATCGAGACAAAGGGTACAATACACCTGAAGAATATCTGAACGACCCAATCAATCAGATTCAATTATTAACGATTGACCATAAACAATTACACGATGCTGACCATGTTGCATTTGCATCGTTTGACAGACGAGACTTTTATGTGCGCTTTGTTGAAGACTTTTTGACAGACAGAGTTGCACAAAGAGATTTTTTACCGAAACTTTCTGCACAACAACTTTCACAAAAACGTTTACAAGAACTCGCAGAAGACGAAGCAAGTCCTATTTGTGATTTAATCAGTCAATCAGGCGATGATGAAGCAATCAACGGACAAATACTGAATCAGTTTACCCATGCAACGAGTTCGTTCAATATTGCAGAACATCATAAGTATCATGCAATCTGTGGATTTCATTTAAGTCCTTTTGACGAAGCAATCGTCATTACATGGGACGGCGGCGGTGCAAAATGCTACGAAGAAGATTGGCCGCAATATCAAGAAATCGAATGTATCTGGCACGCTAAAGACCATGTTGTTACGCCACTCTTTAAACGCATGAGCAATCATCGTTTTGTTGATGCAATGCAAGGCGAGAATTTCAATCTTTGGCCTGAAGGTTTTCTCCATTGTCTGACACCTGAAACTCAGACAATCGATGGTGTCGAAGTCGAGTTCACATCAATGCCGTCAAACGGTATGAACTTCAGTAACATGTCTCATGCATTAGGGTGTGATGACTTAGGTCGTGCCGCTGGTAAAGTCATGGGCATGGCTTCGTATGCTGATAAAACAATTCACATGACTAACTACCACTCAAAACATACGTCAGCAAATTTACTCGAACACGAAGCACTTGCAAGTGCGATTGCTACCATTCAAAAGGGTATCGATTTAGTACCTGATTGTAAGAATATTATTCTCAGTGGTGGTTTCAGTTTAAATTGTACAAACAATTACAAATATCTTCAGGCATTTCCTGACTATCAGATATTTGTTGACCCAATACCACACGATGGTGGCACAGCAGTAGGAGTTGCATTAGATTATGTTAGTAACGAAAATTCATAGAGACTTAGATTCGATTCTAGACGAACTGATAGACAATCAACAAGTTTGTGCTATCTTTCAAAATCATTCAGAATGGGGACCAAGAGCATTAGGCAATCGTTCTATATTGTTTGACCCAAGACACAACGATGCCAAGAACATTGTGAATACAATTAAGAAAAGAGAATACTATCGCCCCTTTGCAGGTACGGTGATGTTAGAACATGCAGACGAATACTTTGAAATGTTACAATTAAAAGAATCGCCTTACATGTCGTTTGCCATTCAGTGTAAACCTAAAGCGCTTGAAACAATTCCTACTTTAGTTCACGGTGATAATACATGTCGTATTCAAACGGTCACTGAACAACAAAATCCCAATTATTATAATCTCATCAAAGGTTTTTATGAAAGAACTGGATGTCCAATTATTTTCAACACATCATTTAATCTAGGCGGCGAAGCAATCTGCGAAACAATCTATGATGCAATCGATACATGTAATAGGTCGTTGATTAATCATCTGTATGTGCCTGAAGACCAAGAAATTGAAATACCTTATGAATGCATCCGAGATAAAGCAAGATTGGCAAATCCAGAAAATCCTGACCCATGTAATTAGACTTGGTCTAAATAATACTATGGAGAGTATTATAGAAATTACAGATGAAGCTATTCAAAAACTTTTACAAAAACAAAAAGAAGAACAATTTGCTTATATACGGCTTGGGATTACGGGAGGCGGCTGTGCTGGTTTTGAGTATGTTTTTGATTCTACTAATCATGAGCCTCTTTCAGAAGATGTCGTCATAGATTTTGGTAAACTTAAATTTCTTATGGATAAGATTTCATTACCTTATCTTCTTGGCATGACACTCGATTATCGTAAAGAAGGTTTGAATGAAGTTTTTAAATTTATAAATCCCAAAGAAGAAGCAGCCTGTGGTTGTGGAGTTTCAATTAACTTTGACCTAAGTAAAGTAGAGGCAGACGAAAATAAAATAACAGCAATACAACTTTAATATATTATGAAAACATCAAGCGCCAAAGCAAAAGGTCGCAATCTACAAAAATGGTTTCGAGAAGTTCTCGTTGAACATTTACATCTAGACCCGGAAGATTTAGAATCACGCCCAATGGGTTCAAGTGGTGAAGATATCATAATGGGAAAACTCTCTAGACAAAAATTTCCTTTTAGTGTAGAATGTAAGAATCAAGAGAAAGTAAATGTTTGGGAAGCATATGCACAAGCATCAACTAATTGCAAGGGGTACGAACCACTTGTTGTCATTAAAAGAAACAGACATAAACCTTTAGTCTTGATGGATGCAGAAGAATTTGTAAAACTTTTGAACGATGAGTAAGATACAAGAAGCAATGAAAAATAAAGCCCAAGAAGCAATGGGCGAAATCGAGCATCAAGTCGATTTATTTTTTGACAACAACTACAAGACTAAGTTCTCTATGTTGAAGTATCTTGAACAACTAAAGTACAAAAGAAAGATTGTTAATCTCATGCGAGCAGAATTAGATTATCCTCTTGAAGAAGTTCTATCAGATGATGAACAACTCATCGAAGGATATTCGTTCATGACTGCAAAACAGAAACAGAAGTATATAGAGTTTCTTCAAAAAATGCAGGCAGATTGTGACAAGTATATTGATAAACATGCTGCTGAATGGTTACAAGATTCAAGACGAAGACGTAATCAAAAAGCGATGAGAAAAAGACATGCAGAAAGACTCGCAGAAATAGAATCAGGAACAGGTTACAAAAGAAGAAAAAAAAGATAATACATTATGATACTCATTGACTTTACACAAACTATTATTGCTGGTCTTATGGCACAACTTAAGAGCAACGATGGTGAAATCAACGAAAACATGTTGAGACACATGATTCTAAATTCTCTTCGCAACTACCAGAAACGTTATCAAGATGAGTATGGTGAGATTGTCTTATGTACAGATGCAGGCAATCCATGGCGTAGAGAATACTTTCCACTTTACAAGGCGAATCGTAAAAAGTCCAGAGAACAATCTGATATGGATTGGAATCTAATCTTTTCAACATTGCAAATAGTCAAAGATGAGATTCGTGATAACTTTCCTTATCGTTACATGTATGTTGAACGTTGCGAAGCAGATGACATCATTGCTGTCTTGGTTAAACATGCAACTGAACCAGTCCTAATCGTCTCAGGAGACAAGGACTTTCAGCAGTTACACAATGACTCAGTTAGTCAATGGTCACCAAACCTGAATCAAATGGTGCAGTGTGAAGACCCTAATTTATTTTTACAAGAACACATTCTTAAAGGTGACAAGTCTGATGGCATTCCAAATATATTATCTAACGATGATTGTTTAGATGCAGGTATCAGACAAACGCCGTTACGTAAATCTATACTTGAAAAATATCTTAGGATATCTATTGAGGCGGACGATAAATACTATCGTAACTATTTAAGAAACCAAACTTTAATTGATTTGAGTTTTATACCAGAAGATATAGAACAGAGCATACTTGATGAATATAGCAACACAAATGTTATCACAGGCAAAGTTCTGCCATATCTTACTAAACATAGACTCAATCAACTACTAGACAATGCAGGAGATTTTAGTACATTATGATTGAAAAGAAAAAAGGTAGAGGTAGACCAAAAGGCGCCCCTAACAAACCAAAAATGGAGTTAGTAACTGAAAGACAGGAACTAACTAAGAACGCAGACGTGTATGAGATTTTATGCCAAGCAAATCTTGTTGCTAAAGAAAACGTAGACTATGCAGTAAATGGTCTTAGAACATTTGGCGAAACAAATGGTGCAGTTGCTAAAGTATTAGTATGGTTATTCAATGACAATATTAAAACTACTTTGCCATCTGGTAAAACACCTTATACACCAAACGATGCACCTGGTCCCGACTTAACGGAGACTCAGTTGAAATTTGAGTTTAAAAAGTTTAAATATTATGTAACAGAACAAGTCCCCCAACTAAGACGTGAATCTATGTGGATTCAATTATTAGAAGGCATTCCAGCTAAAGAAGCTGAGATGATAGATTTGGTAAAAGATAAGGTAAACCCTTTCAAAAACCTAACTAAGGAAATTGCACTAAAAGCTTTTCCTAACGAAAATTTTGGATAAATATATTATGTCGGCAGAGACTATACATAGAATTACGGAAAGTCAAATTGTTACTTTCCAATGTGCAGACTTTCTAGTCGAGACCGACTCCATGGAGTTTTAAATTATGGCAGAAGAATCAACATTCGCAAGTGAATCAAAAGAACCAATTCAAAAAACAGAATTGGAAGCAGCTCAAGAATCACTACAAAATAAGACGGTAACCCTAGACCCTAGAACTTTAGGTGTTATTCAAGTTCTTATGGAACAACAACTCAAAGCAGGTCTAATTAAATTAACAGACATTGATGCTTTGATGATGGTCAGAGATGAAGTTGCAAAAGCAAATATCGAATATCAAACTTTCTTACAGAGAACACAAACTCGAATTCAAGAGTTAACAGCTAAAGATGCAGAAACAAAACGTGAACTCTATGAACTTAAATTAGCAGAAAGTAAAAACGTAGCTGCTATCGAAAGGCAACAAAGAAAGACAGCAGAAAAAGAACTAGCAGAACTTAGAGAAAAGTTAGAGACACTTCAAAAGGGTATCACAAAGAAACCTTCTAAGGCATTTGCAACAGCACGTGCTTTAAATCCTGAACCTAGTGAATCTGAAAATAAACCTGAAGTTGAAGACATTTCATCTTCTATAGAAAGCATAGAAGAAGAAATTAAAAAGGCAGATTCAATCGATGAGCAAATGAAAATTGTTTCAGATTGGGAAGAACCAGAAGTTGTAGAAACTCCAACAGAAGATGGCGGACCAACTGAAGTTAAAGTTCAAGACGAAGAGGTTGAAACAGAATACGGCAACTTTACAAAACCTGTTATCAGTGCTAGTAACGCACCAAACATCACAGCGAAAGTAAGTGAACCTGAAAACATCGTTGCATCTGTAGACGAAGAGCAAACAGGTATACCAACTTATGACTCAGAAGAAGAACTACTCGCAGCTGCTCAAGCAAAACTAGATGCTAAGGCAGAAGAAGAAACAGAAGAAGAGTTCGAAGAAGTTACAATACCAAATCCAGATGAATTGAATAAAATGACCAAATCAACAATCTTTGGTGAAGCACAATCATTAGGATTTAAGAGTGTTGTCATGTCAATGACTAAGACTCAAATGGTCGAAGCATTTACAAAAGAGACTGAAGACTTTATCGCTAATCTCCAAGAATCAGGCGATTTCATTTCAGCTGAGACAACAGAAGATTCTGAGAACGATGAAGATACAATCAATAGACAAGATGGTGGGTACTTCTAAAGAAGTAACCATTAAATCTTTAGACATCAATCAAGTTAGCAAGTCTTACGAAACTGAATTACCGAACATCGATAGTAACGTTCTTCGTGTAGACTTGCCTAACACTTATTCAACCATTCTAGGTTGTCGATTTAGTAAATTTGTAATTTTAAATATTCAGAACGGATATAATCTTTCAATGTATCCTATGTCTGAACATTTTGTAAAGTTACCACTTTATTATTTCAACGAATACAGACACCCAAAATATAATGATTTTGATACAGATGTAGATAGTCAATTCTTTATTGTAAGTCCTAAAATACTACAATATAAAGTTGATGATAAATTAAAATTGAGTATGATTGACGGAGACGGTGAAGAAATAGAACGTCATATTACTATAGAACTCGTATAAATATAAGCATGTCAGATATAGAATACAACGATTTTGGATTTACAGCTATGGACGCCGAAGAATTGGCGGCTGTTGATACAAAGATAGTAGAAAAAACCACATCAGCAACAGAAGTTATTAATCAAATGGATGACTTCATTCGACCCTTATTAGAAAATCTCATGAAAGATTCTGATAAAGATTACATCTATTGGCCCAATCGGTCAGAGATGATTCAGAAACAAATCGAGAGACTTAATAATATCCAAAAAAACCTATAAACTGCTTGACAACAGGCAACATTTTTTGATACCCTAGATTCAATATAATTTAAGGAGAAAAACTATGTCTACATTTTCATATTATGATGATGGACCTAACGTCAAAAAATTAGTCAAGTATGGTCGTGAAATGATTACACTTGCAGAAGAAAACAAATTATTTCCCAAAGACGATGAAATGTGGAATGCTGCTGTTACATGTGGTAATAAATTAACATCGTTTGGGTCAACATGGTCTAATTTCAATTCTATCAATGATTTATCAGTCAATGAGAAGAAAGCCTTTTTGCATTATCTAGAAACAAAAGCTTGACAATAGGTGCTATTTTTTCGTACCATACAAGTATGGAAATTATTAGTAAAAACATAAAAAACGGTTTTTCTGGTGTTCGAGTTGATGGCAGCTCGAGAGTATTTGTAGATGTTGGCGATAATCCTGAATTAATCGCACTCATGAATGATAAGAATGAACTCGATGGTGGTGAAAAGTCATGGAATGATTTCTGTGATTTACTACCAGAAGAAATGGACCCACGAGGTGAAGTTTATATTGAGTATCTTTACTTAGATGGAGAACCAAAAGTCTTTCACTAAGGCTTGACAATGGGTCTCACTTTTTAGTATACTATAAGAGTAATAAAGAGAAAGGAGAAAAAATGTTAAACTACAAAGATTACAAAAAACTTGCAAAGAACTGGAATACTAAGGCAATCAAGACTTATGTGTCTACTCAGTTTATATACAAAGGTTTTATGTTACACAGATGTAGAGACTCGCAATGGGGTTTCACTTACTATGATATATGGAATGACCATAACCCTATCTTCTCTAATAGCAGAATCAAAGGTCCTAAGTTATGTGGTGACAATATGAAAGATGCAAAGAAACAGGTTGATGATTTAATCAATATGGTTTCTTCAAAAAGTGACTATGGTCAAATGGGTGACTTTGACCAAGATATATTGATGAGAGTTTATAGTTAGGAGGAAATATGAAATTATCACAATTAGTAAACGAAGTAAATCAAGAACAAGAGTTAGAATCTCTATGTAACAAACTTTGTGAAGATTTATTATCTGCACATTTAGAACAATATCCTACACTTACAGAATATTCTTATGAATACAAAGTATCTAGAAAGTATATTAAAATTATTATCAATAGTAATAATCAACGTTCAGTGTGGGGTTTTATAAATCGTTATGAATTTCAAAAAGGAAATACTGGTATTACCTTCAAAGAAGGTGATGTACTGAAAGCAGCTGGTTGGGCAACTCCAACATTAAATGCTCCAAGAGGTAATCTCTTCGAAGGTTATCAAATCTTTGGAATGAGAAAGTATGGTCCAGATTATATAAGATAGGAGAAAATATGGATTGGTTAAAAGAAGCAATAAAAAATTACGACAAATTATCAGAGTCAGAACAAGCACATGTTGATGCAGCTTTAGATGCTCAAGACGATGAAGGTCTTTGTCTTTGTGGCAAAAAACTTTCTGAAGGCGATATCGAATGTTATTCACATATGACTCAAGGTTATTAAATGATATCTAATTGTATATCCCACCAAGAAGTGGCAAGAGTATTACACGCAGACCA
>CEVH01162821.1_pt1 | contig 10799 bp, 12 predicted proteins | sample 356521 | NCBI WGS metagenome assembly CEVH01 (sample SAMEA2623446, study PRJEB7988) | marine metagenome | isolation source: saline water (ENVO:00002010), including
AATGATAGTGGTAATAAATACCAGATGAATACATATTTAGGTTCTGCGCCAACGCTAGAACTTATAAGAGGAAAAACGTATAAATTTGATCAATCAGATGCAAGCAATGCAACTCACCCTATCCGCTTTTCTACGCAGCCTAACGGTACGCACGCAAATGGTGTAGAATATACAGAGGGCGTTACATATGTAGGAACCGCAGGGCAAGCAGGAAGTTATACACAAATAGTTGTTGGGGCAAATGCTCCTACTTTATATTATTATTGCTCAAATCATTCTGGCATGGGGTCAACGGCTAATGTTGTAGAGCCAGTAAGTATATTTAACCATGAGTATGGTCATAACTACGACAATCAACCGATATTCTGTGAAACAAGCGCAATAAGTATAGGTAACGGTGATCAAATAGCAAAGGTCACTGAAGTAATACCAGATGAAAAAACGCAAGGTGACGTAAACCTAAAATTTAAAACACGTTTTCATCCTAACGACACAGAACGTGAATTTGGTGCTTTTAATCCTAGCAATCCTACATCTGTTAGATTTTCTGGCAGGCAAATAAGAATGAGAGTTGAGGGTAATAGAAGCGTTGATTGGCGTGTGGGTAATATGCGGTTAGATGTTAAGGCAGGGGGTAGGCGCTAATGCCAGTTACACCACCTATTCTTGGCGATGACATTAGGCAGTGGGGCAGGCAACTTAATCTGTTTCTTACTAGAAATCTTGGCAAATTATACTTTAAAACAAGCGATGATAACCCAAGCGAAAACGGTATATTTTTATGGGATGATGATAAAAATTATCCTGTGGTTTCGGCGCAAAACTCGTTTAAACAAATTGCGATGAAGCAAACTACACCTAGCTCAAGTGTTGGTGCGGCTGGTGACAGCGCAGGAATGATAGCTTGGGATACTAATTATATTTATATTTGTACGGCTGCACACGATGGCAGCACAGCAATTTGGAAGAGGGTAGCACTGTCTACATATTAAATGCCTAAAGATACACAAGTGAATGAATTAGAAAGATGCCGCCCTTGGATAGAGGCGGCTTTGGAATATAGCGGCGGCACACATGAATTTGAAGATGTGGCAAAAGGTATTGTTGAAGGTCGTATGCAGCTATGGCCTAGTCCAAGGGGGTGCATTGTCACAGAAATTGTGGTATATCCTAAAAAAAAGACGTTAAATGTGTTTTTAGGCGGCGGAGAACTAGATCAGTTGTTAGATATGCATAGTGATGTTACAGATTGGGCAAAGAGCTATGGATGTGAGGCTTTGACGATTACAGGTCGTTTTGGATGGAAGAAACCTTTGAAGGCGCATGGCTGGAAGCCACTGCACGCTTCATTTCAAAAGGAGATATAAGATGAGTGGCGGCAAAGGTGGCGGCAGAACTACAAAAACAGAAATACCAGAATACATTGAGGATGCTGCTAAATCTAATTTAGCTCTTGCTGATAAAATATCTAATATAGGCTATACTCCTTATTACGGTGCGGATGTTGCAGCTTTTGCACCAATGCAAGACGCAGCTTTTCAAAACACACAAGACGCAGCGTCAGCTTTTGGTATGAATACTGGTGCAGGGCAATATGCGCCTGAACCAACAGAGTTTGCTGGTGGTGTTATGGGATATTCTTCTGCTCCTATGTTTGAGCAATCTGTTGAGAACTTAGCGCAGTTTAGACCAGCGCAAAGTCAATATATGGATACATTTTTTATGAATCCACAAACAGGACAGGCAGGCAGTAATGCTGCTCCGTTGGGTAATGCAGAAAGTTTTAGTCCTACAGGTTATACAAATAGCTCACCGCTAGGCGTGCAACCTATATCAAGAGATACTATATCGAGGGGTAAGTAATATGGCAGGCGCAGCAAATCCAGCAATGACAATGAATCCCTATCAAGGGGCTGCACAAGCGACAATGGCAGCAGGCCAAGGCTTTGCTAATCCAAATGTAAATCAATTTATGAACCCATATCAGCAACAAGTGGTTGATGCTACAATTCGTGACGTAGGTAATGCGGCACAAATAGGATTAAATAATATAGGCGCACAGGCACAAAGAGCTGGGGCTTATGGTGGCTCAAGACAGGGCGTTATGGAGGCTGAAGCTTTAAAAGGTTTTAACCAACAGGCTCTTGATCAAGTCTCAAGATTAAATCAGCAAGGCTTTAATAATGCTATGAATAATGCTTTTAGGTCTGCACAAGGTCTACAAGGCGTAGGTTCTCAAGCGTTTAATATGGGGCAAGCTATTAATCAGCAACAGATGCAACAAGGCGCTATGCAACAGCAACTAATGCAAAACCTTATTAATGCAGCTAAAGGCCAGTACGGTCAGTATGCCAATGCGCCAATGAATAAACTGCAATTACCACTTGCAGCTTTAGGCGCTGCACCTGTTCCGCAAAATCAAATTCAAGAGAGAAATTTAGGAATTTTTGATTATTTAACCGCAGGGCTTTCTGGCATAGCTGGTATGCCTTCATTTATGGGGTAAAACATGATTAAGGATTATGATTTTAGAGATTTTGCAGGAGCAGCGGCAAGCGCACTTAATACATTAAGGTTTCAACCTGATCCAAATCTTAATCAAGCTCTACAAACAATACGTCAACAGCGTACAGCTAACAGAGCAAAAAATAAAACTGTTGAGTATTTAAAAGCTTTAGGTACGCCTATGGGAGATAGGCTTGCTGCTATGGTTTCTACAGGTCAGCTAAAAGGCTCTCAAGCATATGGATATATGTTTGATATGGAAAAAGAAGCTAGGGCTGAAGAGAGAGCAAGACAGTTAGCTACTTTTCAAAACAAGCTTGCTATGGAAAGAGATGCAGCTAAACCTGTTAAGCCTAGCGATATACAAGTTCGTCATAATATGGCTCTTAGAGCAGGTTATCCTGAAGGTTCTGACGAGTACAATCAAATAGTCTTTAAGTTACCAGCGCAAAAACAATTATCGCCAGACTTGCAGCAGAGAATAACTTTAGCAGAAAAATTAGGTTATCCTGAAGGATCGCCTGAATATAGAAATCTTGTTTACGATGATAAGATGCCGATAACTATGCCAAATAATATGTCAGCAGAACTTTTTAATACATTTCCTGATCAAACTAAAAAAGCGATACTTGCCACTGGCGCTGCTGGTATAAATTATCCTGTTGACGGTACTGCGGCAGAACAACAAGCTTATCTTGGTGCGGTAATGAAAACATCTGATGAGCTTGCTAAAGAAGGTACTATTCTTAAACCTACTGATCCTGAGTATCAAGAATACGTCAGAAATGCTTTTGGTAAAGACTTTAATATGGATCAAGGTATAGGCGGTCTTATTATTAAGAAAAAAAATAATACTATTGACTTTGTTCCGTTTAGCGGTGGCGGTGTTGACGTTGATGTTAAGGTTAATACTGGAGATGGTCAGGGTGGCGTTACACCTATTGAGCAAAACCAAATAGATGAAATGGCAAAGGATAATATGGTTCCAGAATATGCTGACCCTAGTGATCCTAGCAAAGGTTTTAAAAGAGACCCTTCTACTAACCAAATACAATTTGTTCCAGCAGCAGGGTCTAAAGCAGATTTTGATCGCAAGAAAGCAGAACTTGCTAAAGTAAAATCAGATTTTACTTCCAGAACCATACAAGCAGTTAAAGCAGATAATATTTCAAATTCAGTAGATACTATTTTAGATTTAGTTGTTGGTAAGAAAGACAAAACAGGCACTAGGCCTTCTGGAAAAGATGCTAAATATAATAAATCAACAATTAAAAGACTGTTTACAGTTGATCCGCCTGAAGCGGGTGTTAGGGGCGCTGCTTTTGGTAGATTAGGGTTTTTATCTTCTCAAGAAAGTGTTGATGTTGCTAGTCTTCTTACTCAAATCCAATCAAATATTGGTTTTGATAGATTACAGTTAATGAGAGAAATGTCTACAACTGGTGCAGGACTTGGGCAAGTAAGTAACTTAGAATTAACTCAATTAAATAACTCTTTAGTAGCTCTTCAACAAGAATTAACGCCAGAATTATTAGCTAAAAACTTAGAAACTGTGCAAACAGTTTATACTAAAATTCTAAATGATCCGATTGCATTAGCAATAAAAGAAGCCCCGACAAAAGAAGAGGCTATGAGATTAATTACACTACATAACGAGGTACAAGCTGGTTCGGGTGATAGTAGTAATATTATTTTTGACGGTGGTGATGGTAACTATAGCATTAAGCAAAAGGGGTAGCTGATGCCTGTTTTTGAAATAACTGCTCCAGACGGTAAAGTTTATGAAGTAGAGGGTAAGAGTATAGAAGGCGCTAAAAATGCCTTTCGTCAAATGATGGCTCAAAACGAAAAAGCAGATAAAATTACCCAAGACTTCATCAATCAAGACGTAAAGCTTAACGAGCAAGGTTTTGCTGAAGGGTTTTTTACTGACCCTACTAAGCAGTATACAGACCCGACAACAGGCGAAACTGTATTAGGTGTTACGTCTAGAGCTAGATTAAAAGAAGAAATAGGTGATCAAAACACACTTATGGGTAATCTGAGAAGTTTCTTTACTGGCGCTGGTAATATGGCTTCTTTATCAGGTCAAGATGAGCTTTTAGGACTGTTTAGTGGCGGAAGCCCAGAAGAGCAGAAGTTTGGAACAGAGCTTGCTAGAGCAAATCTAGAAGTTGCTAGAGAACAAAACCCTGTTGCCACGGCTGCTGGTGAAATAGCAGGCGGTTTAGCTATGCCTTTAGGTAAAGCAAAAACTACTCTTGGAGCTATGGGTAAGGGTGGTATGTATGGTTCCGCTTATGGCGCTGCTTATGGGTTTGGCTCTGGTGAAGAAGATTTTGCTGATAGATATAATAGAGCAATGCAAGGCGGTACTGTAGGCGGTTTGTTTACTGCTGCTAGTGTGCCTGTCTTTAATATTGTTAGAAGCGGTGGCAATAAAACCTTTAATTATTTATTTAGTAAAAACCAAGAAAAGCCAACGCTAGAAAGTCTTAAACAGTTAAAAAATAAAGCTTACGATTTAGTCGATAAAGCAGGAATAAGAATATCACCTGAAGCTATAGATGATATGTTTTTTAAAGTTTCAAGTGTGATGGATAGCGCTGGATATGTAAAAGGTAGTAAAACTAAAAACCAAAGAGAGTTAGAATATTCTTTAAGCGCAATTAGTAATATGACTAAAATAAATCCTAATGGAACTAGAAAGTTTAAAGGTAGACTTGCTGATCTAGAAGAGGTTAGAAAAAATCTTACTAAGTCATATGCAAATAGTAATTTTGATCCAAGAATAGGATCAATTATAGATGAGTTTGATAAAGTTATAGAAAACTTTGACGGTGGGGAATTAGTTTCTGCTGCAAGAGAGGCTTTTAAAACATTTAAAAAAGTAGAAATATTTGATCGGGCTATGACGCAAGCAAAAGATAGAACATTCGCAGCAGGTTCAGGCGGTAATATAGACAATCAATATAGGCAAGCTGCGTTAAGAATTATTAACGGAAAAGATGCAAGTTTCTTTAAACCTAAAGAAATAGAAGTGATTAGAAAAGCAGCCAATGGTGATGTGGGTACAGATATACTAAGATTAGTAGGTAAACTTAGCCCAAGCGGAAACGGCCTTATGACGTTTTTAAATCTTGCTGCTATAACAACTGACCCAGTATTTATGAGCGCTTCACTTGGCGGTATTGTAGGTAAGGCGAGCGCAGATAGGGCTAGGTTGCAAGCTATGGATGATATACGGCAATATTTAGCTACAGGCGCAGCGCCAATGAGAGATAAGGTTTCGCCTTTCTTTGTTGGCGGTCAGGCTGGAACATATCAAGAGGGGCAATAGATGGAACTAAAAGCTAAAACAGAACGCGAAATAGAAACTATTGTTCAAAACGCTATAGATGATGCAGTAGATTTTGTTGAGAGTGAAATATCTGAGGATAGAATAACTGCGCAGCGTTACTACGATGGTGAAGTAGATATAGGTTATGAAGATGGGCGAAGTAAAGTAGTCGCTACTAAGGTTCGCGATACGGTGCGTGCGATCAAACCAAGCCTGATGCGTGTATTTTTAAGTACAGCTAGACCAGTAGAATTTATGCCGCATGGGGCTGAAGATGTGGCAATGGCAGAGCAAGCGACTGATTATGTTCACTATGAGTTTCAGCGTAGCAATGGTTATAGGGTGTTGAATGATGCGTTTCACGATGCGCTAATTAAAAAGCAAGGTATAGTCAAAGCTTATTGGGAAGAAATGCCAGAAGCAGAGATTTATACTTACACAAACTTATCCGATGATGAGTACACATTTTTAGTGCAGGACGATGATGTAACTGTTTTAGAACATACTGTCGAGCAAGAGATGAGTATGGATGAAGATGGCGCTGAAATAAAAACGCCTGTTCATTCTGCAAAGGTTTCTAGAAAGGCATATGCTGGTTGTCTAAAAATAGAAAGCGTACCGCCAGAAGAATTTTTTGTAGATAGAAATTGCAGAACCTTAGAAGATGCTCATGTTGTTGCTCACAGAACAGAAATGAGAGCTAGTGACCTTATATCTATGGGTTTTGATGCTGATGATGTTCTTAAATTAGACAGTTTTGAGGCAGGCTCAGAAATGACTGAGGCAGAACGACAAGAGCGCCAAGGTTACTCAGACGATTTTAATGAAACAAGCTCTGATCCATCTATGAGGCTAGTTACTGTAACTGAAGCCTATATGAGGATGGACGTTGATGGAACAGGGGTTGCTGTGTTGCATAAGTTTTTATGCGGTGGAACGAAGTACAAATTGCTAGATTATGAGTTAGCAGACGAATTACCTTTTGCAAAATTTGAAGTAGACCCTGAACCCCACACATTTTATGGCAGAAGCATTGCTGATTTAGTCATAGATGATCAGGACGCAGCAACCTCTATTTTAAGAGGTATATTAGACAACGTAGCCATGACCAATAATCCTAGAGTTGGTATAGTTGATGGCGCAGTAAATATAGATGACGTTTTAAATAACGAAATAGGTGCTATTGTTCGTATGCGTCAGGCAGGCGCAGTGCAAGATTTGGCTGTGCCTTTTACAGCAGGACAAACACTAGGCGCACTAACCTATCTAGATCAGCTTGTAGAGGGCAAGACAGGCGTTACCAAGGCTTCTATGGGCTTAGACCCTGATGCTATGCAGTCTACAACTAAAGCGGCTGTACAGGCCACTGTGCAAGCAGCAGCAGGGCAAGTAGAAGTGATGGTTAGAAATTTAGCTGAAGGTGCAAGGGATTTATTTGGCTTAATGTTAAGATTACTGCAAAAGAATATGGAAGACGGAGCTATGATGCGTATGAATGGACGCTTCCAGCCTGTTGATCCAAAAGCTTTTGACATAGATATGGATATTAGTATTAATGTAGGGCTTGGTACTGGCAGAGAGGAAGAGAAGACAAATGCTTTAGCTATGGCTCTACAGCAACAAACTATGGTTTATCAGACTTATGGGGCAATGAATGGCCTAGTGTCTTTAACAAACATCCGTAACACTCTTGCAGATATACTTGCGTCTAGCGGTATTAGAAACGCAGATCGTTACTTTGCACCGATAACGCCAGAAATAGAAATGCAGTTATTACAAATGCAGCAACAACAACAAGCTATGATGGCTCAACAGGGTCAACAACAAGACCCAGCTTCTATGATGGTGCAAGCTGAAGCAATGAAGGCTCAGACTAGAGCGCAAGTTGATTTACAGAAAGCGCAAATGGATGATGCTAGAAAGCGTGAAGAAATGGCTATGGAAGATGATCTAAAAAGAGATCAAATGGCACAGAATTTATATGTTGATGCAGCTAGGACGTTAGGTCAATATGGCTCAACGGTTGATGTAGCTAGAATTAAAGCAGAGCAAGAAAAAGAGCGGCAAATAAACGATATGACCGCTAGAGCAGCAGGGTTATGACAACAGAAATAAGAATACAGGCAGATGATGCCAAAAGGTTAAAAAACGATACTGCTTTTACGCAGTTTGTTGAGGATGTTCGTAATGAGCAAATTAGGCTTTTTACGACTAGCGGTGTTCAAGACGTTGAGCAACGTGAAGAGGCGCACGCAATATTGCGTGCATTAAACAAGATCGAAGTGCAGCTTGACGCCGCTATTGCGGCAGAGACATTATTAGATCGTAAACAATAGGAGCAGTACCGTGCAAACGACTGACAGTATAGAAAGCGCGATTGAACAAATCATAGCGCCAGCGCAAGAACAAACAGGCGAAACTAATCAAGTTGAGGAAGAAACAACTGTAGCTCCAGAGGTCGAAGAGGCTGAAGTGGAGGCAGTTGAGGAAACTGATGAGCTTGATGAGCTAGAGGTGTCTGATGAAGAATTATTGGATACTGATATTGAAGCAACTGACATTGAAGAAGAAACTGTCGAGCCAGAGTATTACACTGTCAAGTCTGACGGCAAGGAAGAAACGGTAACAATAGACCAGTTAAAGCAAAGTTATTCAGGTCAAAGCGCAATAAACAAGAGGTTTCAGGAAGTAGCCGAAGCTCGAAAGCAAGTTGAGCAAAAAGCTGCTGAAATCTCTAAACGTGAGCAAATGATAACTCAGATGTACAATCAAGCACAGCAGCAAGGTTTTATGTCACAACCTCAGTTACCAGATGCAAATCTGGCAGAGAGTGACCCCATTGCTTATATGGAACAAAGGGCAAAGTACGATGCTGATATGCAGAGTTACCAGCAGCAACAGATGCAAATGCAGCAATTACAATATCAACAACAGCAGCAAGCTGATGAGCAGCACCAAGCTTTTGTTAGAGAACAAGGCGAAATAATCAGAGGTAAAATTCCTGAACTGGCTGATCCAGAAAAGAGTCAAGCTCACTGGCAGTCACTAATGAATAGCGCCAAAGAATATGGTTTTAGTGATGAAGAAATCGCAGCCACCGCCGATGCACGTTATATCCAAATGGCTAACGATGCTATGAAGTTTAGACGTATTGTTGCAAATCGCAAAAAGGCAGAAGCTAAAAGCAAGAAAGCCAAACCTGTTGTAAAAGCTGGTGCTAAGAGGGTAGCTGATCCAGAAGGCTCACTAAAGCGTAAGCAATTTCAAAAATTGCAAAAGACAGGTCGAATGGAAGATGCAATCGACTTAATTATGAAAACTTAGCATTAACAAAATGCTATAAGCCGTTGAAAGGACAAGATAATGGCACAACCAGCAAATACCTTTGATAGCTATGATCAGGTAGGTATCAGAGAAGACTTGAGTGATATTATTACTAATATTACTCCAGAGGCCACACCATTTTTTTCTAAGTGTGGTAAAACAACAGCCAACAATACATTGGTAGAATGGCAGACTGATTCGTTGAGAAATAGCGCGGCTAATGCGCATATTGAAGGCGATTCGACTTCTGCTCAAGCGGCTGTTGCAACTGTTCGCCTTAACAACAGAACTCAAATTTTCAAAAATTCTGTTTTGGTGAGCGATACGGACGAAGGCCTTAACAAGGCTGGAAGACAGCGTGAGATGGCCTACCAAATTGTAAAAATTGCCAAAGAGCAAAAGCTCGATATAGAGAAAGCGCTATTTGACAATAATGCAAAAGTGGCTGGTAACGCAACAACTGCTAGAGAGTTGGCAGGCGCACCGTCTTGGATTAAAACAAATGTTGATTTCCAATCAGGTAACTCTGGTGCAAACCCAACTGGTGACGGTACTGACGCTCGTACAGACGATGGTACTCCAACAGCGTTTTCACAAACCAAATTTGACACAGTTATGCAGTCAATTTGGGAGAACGGTGGGGAGCCTGACACTGTGTATCTGTCTGCGTTTCAAATGAACGTGGCACTAGGCTTTACTGGTAACAACAACCAGCGTTCACAAGTGCAAGCATCTGATGAGCGTGTTATCAAAAGCTTGGCAGTATACACGACTCCGTGGGGAACCATTGAGTTCATGCCTAGCCGCGAGAACAGAAGCCGTGACGTTTTCATCATGCAAGATGACAAGTGGGAAGTTGCGACACTGCGTCCAACCAAAAACACTGAGCTTGCAAAAACTGGTGATAACACTCAGAGACAAATCGTTACTGAGCTTACACTTTGCGCTAAAAATGAAGCTGCAAACGGCATTATTGCTGATAATACAACTTCATAATAAGATATTAAGTAGGGGCAGTTTTGCCCCTACTGTTAAAAGGAGAAAGAAATGAAGGTATTAGTAAAAGATAGAAGCATCTCAACATCTAAAGGTATCGTTAAAGGCGGTGATGAAGTTGATTTGCCTGAAGCTGAAGTAAAAAAGATTATGGTGTTAAAGCCTACAGCTTTTGAAATATTAAAAGCAGACCCAAAGCCTGCAAAGAAAACAGCAAAAAAGAAGCGTGCTAGAAACGATGATGGCACACTAAAAGCTGATGATCCTAGCACACCAGAAAATGAGGCTTGGGAAGATGGCTAAGATTAGCGAGTCATATAAGTTTGAAGATGATAAGTTAATCATTAAGAAAACACATGACGCTAACGAAATGCTGAAGGATGTTGAACACGCAAGACAACATTCTGATAATAGCTTTGGTTCTGATTATAAACACGTTGGTAATGTCGATATGGCATTACTTGGCGTGTGGCTAAAAGAGGCTGGCGTTAGCTGGTCAGATACAGGTGCAGTTAAAGAAGTTATAAAAAGAAAACTTATGAGTAATGAATTTGCCAAACTAAGAGTTTGGGAAGGCACATACTAATGGATAAGCGTACAGTACAATCAGCGCACTCACGCATTGACGCATTGG
>CEVH01016579.1_pt1 | contig 10793 bp, 11 predicted proteins | sample 356521 | NCBI WGS metagenome assembly CEVH01 (sample SAMEA2623446, study PRJEB7988) | marine metagenome | isolation source: saline water (ENVO:00002010), including
AAGAAATTATCAATATACATATTGCAGACGAACTGGAATAATTTTTTAAATTAATTCATTAATAACTTCTTAAGAAATCAAGATTAAATCTAATCAAAAACATTTTAAAAATATTTATTTAAAGTGTTTGATCCAATCAACGCCATCCTTTACATAACCAGTTTTAGGGTTATACTCAGCACCAACCCATAATGGTTTTTTTATTGTATCGTCATTTAGAATTTCTTTTAGAAAATCATATTCATAATTACTAGGTTCATTTCTTTTTGGTACGCTGGCAATTTGTATATGCCCAATATGGTTTTTTGCTTGTTGAAAATGAAATAAAACTTCACCTTTCATATGATGAATATGATAAAAATCAAACATAATCTTCAAATTTGGCAGGTCAACTTCTAACAATATTTCGATAGCTTGGTCTATAGAGGAAAGGAAGTAATATGGATGATCTTTTGAATTTAAAGGTTCAATTAATATATCCATTTTATAGTCATTTGCTATTTTGCATGCATAGCGAAGATTATCACAAAAAGTTTTTTGGGAGTATTGACTTTTGGGAATGTTACCAGCCATCACATGAAGATATTTTATCCCAATATTAATACCATATTCGATACTCCTTCTTATTTCAAATTGTGCTTTTTCAATATATTGCGGAAGTGCAGAAAATCCAAAAAATCCTTTTTTGATATTCCCAGGATTTGTGTTAATGCTAATAAGTGGTAGCCTTGTTTTACTAAGAACATTTTGAACTGCTGTATTTGGTATATTATAGGGCCAATGACATTCAATTCCATCAAAACCATCTTTTTTAGCTGCTTCTATTCTTTCTAAAAAAGTTTTTTCTTTATACAAAAAACCAAGATTAGCAGAGAAGAGAATTCTTTTCTTGTTTTGGTGGTTGGAATTTTTCAATCTATTAGCCGCGTCCAATTAAGGGCATTTTTGTTGCCATTATTGTTACAAATTGAATATTTGCGTCAAGTGGTAGTGTAGCCATTTGTTTTACTACTTTGACAACATTTTCTGGATCCATAGTAGGTTCTGGTGCAATTGAACCATTTGCTTGAGGTACACCATTTTTCATCGCTTTAGTCATATCTGTTGAAGCATTTCCAATATCAATTTGGCCAACTGCAATATTATATTTTCTACCATCTAAAGATGCTGATTTTGTTAATCCAGTAATTGCATGCTTTGTTGAAGTGTAAGGAGATGAATTAGGTCTGGGTGATTGTGCTGATACTGATCCATTATTAATTATCCTACCTCCCATTGGATTTTGTGATTTCATAATCTTAAAAGCTCCTTGGATACAATAGAAAGAACCACTTAAGTTAGTAGCTACTACTTGTTCCCAATCATGAATTTCGATATCTTCTAAAGAAATTGTTCCAGGCACACCAGTACCAGCATTATTAAATAATAAATCTAAACGACCAAATTTTTTTTCAATCCAACTAAATCCTTCAAAAATACTTTTTGGATCAGATACGTCCATAATCAAAGGATATGCATTATCACCAACTTCTTTAACTGCCTCCTCAAGCTTTTTTATTTTACGTCCTGCTAAAACCACCAAAAAACCTTCATTTGCTAATCCTTTAGATACTGCGAGCCCAATACCCTTGCCAGCGCCGGTAATTAAGGCAATTTTTTTTGTAACACTAGGAGATATCATTTTTAACTCTTATTTAAATTTTTTGATTTATAATTTTCAAGTTTTTTTCTAAATTTATCACTTTTGATTAATTGTTTATTAATTAAACCAGCAGGAATTTTACCTCTATATATATCTAAAACAGATGCAACGTCAGCAGCACCTATTCCTTTGAAACATTGATCGGTCCAGCATAAAGCGTGAGGAGTTAAAATGACGTTTTCTAATTTAAGTAATGGGTCATTTTCTTCTGGTGGCTCTTTTTCAAAAACATCTAAGCCAGCCCCAGCTATTTTACCCATTTTTAATGCTGTGGTTAGAGCCTTTTGATCGACAATTGGTCCTCGAGCGGTATTTATGAGGTAAGCATGTGATTTCATTTTTGCAATTCTATCAGCATTTACTAAATGATGTGTATCTGGATTAAGTGGGCAATTGATTGTTATAACATCGGACTGGGTGAAGATTGTTTCTAAATCAACAAGTTCAACACCCAATTCAGATGCGAGGGAGATTTTAGCAAAGGGGTCATGTGCAATAAAATTCATACCTAGTGGTTTAGTCAATTTAAACATTTCTGAACCAATATTACCAAGTCCTATTGATCCAAGTGTTCTACCTTCTAAACCCATTCCCATATAATCATTTCTGTACACAAAACCTTTTTTTCCTAACCGGGTTATTTTATCTTTTATTAATAATTTGCTAGAAAGTGCAAGTATTAGAGTAAGTATTGATGCAGCAACTGGCCGTCTTACTCCATCAGGGGTTATGCATACGGCTATATCTTTAGAAGTACAGGCTTTAACATCAACAGTATCGTATCCAACACCAAATCGAGCTACGATACTTAATCTCTCTGATTTTGGCAAACTCTCTTCAGAGAAACGCTCTGATAGTAGAATAAGTGCATCTATATTTTCTAATTCAATAGCTTTTACTGGATCATTAGGATTTAAAAAAATTAAATCGATTTCTTTATCATTTTGCAAAAATGATAGGTCAAATGAGGGGTAGGTCATAGATCCATCTGGCTTTTTGAAGCCTGAAGAAAGTGCAACCCGAAATCGATTATTTACCATTTGCAATTTTCCGTATTTCATTAACACCAGTAATTAAGGCTTTTTGGTAGATAGCCGTATCAGTACCAAAGCAACAAAAATCAAAACCTAGATTTAAATCAATAGAACCTTCCTTTGGTGATGTTACAAGTCTTCCTAATGATTTCTTATTATTTTTTGCAGCTTGAATTATTTTGTTTAATGATTCTTTATATAAATGATGATCAAACTGACCTGGTATACCAAGTGATGCAGATAAGTCGAAGTGACCAACCCATAAGCAATCTACATCTGTAAGGGAGGCAATTTCATTTGCATTGTCCGCGCCTTCTTTTGTTTCTATTAAAGCAAAGAAAGTAGTTTTTTGATTAGATAATTCAAGTTGGGTAGATACAGGAATACCACCTCTGTAATAGTTATCATGAGCGATACCCAATGCAACCCCACGACTCCCAATTGGAGGATATTTAATATTACTAATAATATTTGAAGCTTCGTCTCTATCTTTAATCATTGGAACCATAATTCCTTCTGCACCTGCATCACAAATTCGAGAAATGAATTCATAATTTTTTGAAGGAGACCTTACTATTACTCTAATTCCACTACACTCAAAAAATCTTATTGCATTTTTTAAAGTTTCAATGCCAAATCCAGAATGTTCCAAATCAAAAAATACATAATCACATTTAGCAGCAGCAAGTATATGCCCAATACCTGGTGTTACAAATTCACCGACATAATGTCCAATTTTAACTTCCTTTGATTTAGTCATTTCTTTTAGTGAAGGTAATGACATTTGAGCCTACTTTCTTATCATTTAAATTATTCTGCTACTTTTAAATATCCAAAACGGATCTCAATTTTATCAAAAATACTAGTTGATAAATTCTTAAACTCTAAATAATGGTTTGTATTCAGATGGTCTAAAAATGATTGCCTGTTTTTATAGATTTCATAAAGCATAAAATCATTACTTTCATCAATTTTGATAACATCAAACCTTAAACAACCTTCTTCTTTTTTTAATGATGATAAAGCATTTTTCATAAGAGCATTGTATGCTTTTTGAAAGTCATCTTTGTTTTTTAATTCTAAATCTACAGTGACAACGTAATTTTCATTCATTATAAATTGATTTTCCTTTCTGGAATTCTTTCATGATGTCAATTAAATGATTATCCATTGCGAGCCAGGCTCCTTCAGGATCTTTTGATGCTATAGCTTCATAAATTTTTTTATGATAATTGAATGCTTTTTTTTCTACGCCCTCTATTCTTAAAGAGACTTTACGTTGCATTGATAACCATTCAGCTATTGCTGTATGAAGTGCTTTAAACACACTGTTATTACCGATATTAGCAATAGCTAAATGAAAGTTTACATCAGTACGCTCAAATTCTTTTAAATTGCCAATAGATCTTTCATTTTCATGTAGAGCGAACTTTAAATTTGATATGTCTTTTTCAGTTGCAATTATTGCTGCATTTTTAGCAATTGCTGACTCGAATAATCGACGTGCTTCTTGAAAAGATCGTTCCCCTTCTTCAAAAGATAATAAAAATTTTGCAGCACTTGATAATTGGTCTATTACGTTTGAAGCAGAGGGTTTGCAAACCATAGGTCTTCCAGAGCTACCAACTAAAATAAAACCATTCCTTTGTAATAATAAAATTGCTTCTCTAACAGCAGGTCTCCCTACATTAAAAACCTCCATTAATTCTCTTTCTGAAGGAAGATAATAGCCTTCTTTTAAAGAACCATTAATAATTTGATTTTCTATTTGTTCAGCAACATCTTCGTGGATTTTACGTCTTTTTATATTAGTAAAATGCATTTTTTTCCTATTAATTAACTACTAATTTAACGTTTTTCCCTACCATCTTCTCCAACCATAGAAATGCTAATTTCTTTAAGACGTACTCTTTGAGCATCTATAAACATGGCAGCTAAAATAATTAGACCTTGAATTACTTTTACCCAAAATACAGAAACTTGCATTAAATTAAGACCTCTATCTATAGTTGAGAGAAGTAGTACTCCTCCCAAAGCACCTAACATTGTACCACGTCCCCCTTGCAAACTTACACCACCAATTACTGCTCCAGCAAAAACAGTAAAAATAAATCCTTCACCAAGATTGGATTGAATTGAAACAACTCTTCCGGCAAGCATCCAGCCTGCTAATGCTGCAAGTAACCCACTTATCATGTAGACCTGTCGAATTCTACTATCAGCATTGATACCAAGAGCTAACGCTGCTTTGCGATTACCACCTATCGCATAAAGTTCTCTTCCAAACTTATGATGTTTTAAAATTATATGACTTATAAAAAAAACTAAACTCATTGCTAAAACGGCCATAGTGATTTTACCAATCCCAGGTATGTAAAAAGCCTTTTGATGACCTAACCAGTAAAATACGTCTGCATTAGGATTATTAAAACCGTTTACGGGTGCTCCTTCCGAAAATGCAAGCATAAATCCTCTTATAATTAAAAGAACAGCCAGTGTTACTATAAAGTTGTGCATGTGCCCATAAGTTATAAGACAGCCAATTATGTAACCTATCCCAGCTCCTGTAACAAGAACAGCTATTATTGAAAGGTAGGGGTTTAAAAAGATACCACCACCAAAAGTTGGCGCTGCTGCAGGTACTATCAACCAAAGACCTAACATAGCTGAAAGTCCTAATGTAGATTCTGTAGATAGATCAAAATTTCCACTTATTAAAACAAATGTTTGACCAACTACCAAAACCCCAAGTACAGCTGCAGCAGTTAATATATTAGATATATTCCTTTCAGTAAGGAAATGCTGAGATTGTGTTACAAAAAAAATGAAAACTACAATTAAAATAATCCAAATAATGTTATCAATTAAAAAAGAAAGTCTATTGTATGAAAGCATTTAGTTGCACCAGTTTTTTATAAGATAATAATTTATATTCATTTAAGCTGTCTCCAAAGCTCCAGTTATTAATCCTGTAACTTCTTCTGGGCTTGTTTTTTCAATAGGTTTATCTGCTATTTTTCTTCCTCTTCTAAGAACGGCTATTCTATCACAAACCTCAAAAACATCACCCATTCGATGACTGACTAAAATTACTGCGTGGCCTGTGTCCCTAAGTTGTTTAATTCTAGCCAATACTTCTGCGACTTGTCTCACAGAAATAGCAGCAGTTGGTTCATCTAATAGTACTAATTTTGGTTCAGAAAGACGTGTTCTTGCAATTGCTACAGCCTGTCTTTGTCCTCCTGACATCCTTTCTACTAAGTCATTTGCTCTTGTTTCTGATTTAAGCTCTTGAAACAATGCACTGGCTCTTTTATTCATTTCTTTATGTCTTAATAAAGAGAATGGACCTATTCCTGATCTCATTTCACGACCAAGAAAAACGTTAGCCGCAGCAGTTAAGTTGTCACAAAGTGCAAGATCTTGATAAACAATCTCAATTCCAAACTTTCTTGCGTCTAAGGGAGATGTGAACGAAATTTTTTTACCTTCTATTACTATTGTCCCAGTAGTTGGTAAAAAGTTACCAGCGATGATTTTAACTAATGTAGACTTACCGGCACCATTATCACCCATAAGGCCTACGGCTTCTCCAGGTTTTATAAAAAAATCAACTCCTTGAAGAGCATTAATAGCACCAAAACTCTTTGAAATTTTTTCCATCTCAAGAAAGTTCATTAGAAAATCCTATTTAGATTTTGTGTTATAATATGATTCAAATATATTAAATAAAGCCATATGAGTACATTACATTTTTTTATTTGAAGGAGGCAAATGGCTGAACCAAAAATTATGCCTCCCTCTGTATTAAACTGATTAAATAAAAATGCCTATTGATTACCCCAAAGGCCAGGTACCTCTACATTATCCTTAGTTATTGAAGTAGTACTTAGGTATAGCATCATGCCAACATCTGACATTTCTAATCTGCCCGGAGACCATAATGCTCCTTCTTGGAAAACTTGTCCTGGCTCAATCTTTTCACCAGCGAATTGTTTGGCCATAAAGTCAGCTACTAAAGTACCAAAATCTGGAATTGGTTGTCCAGATGTTTGATCAGTTGCTCCGGCTCTTATTAAATCTAAATTATCACTACAGCCGTCAATACCACCGATAAAAATATGATCTTTATTTCCAGCAGGTACAAATTGGTCCAACTCTTTAAGTGTCTGTACAGTTCCTGCAGCATATACACAATCTGAGTGCATATATATTCCATCAATTTTTTGTGCAGATGCAACGTCTCTTACGATCTCAACTCCTTTTGCAGCATTCCAATTTCCAGGTTTTATAATCAATTCAATTTCTGGATGTTGGTTAATAACATCATCAAATCCTGCTCCACGCAGTTGGGCAACGTTTTGTGCTAGATTTCCTGTTATTTCAAGCACTGTCCCTTTTGGGGAACCGTATTTCTCCGTTAAATGTGCTACCATAGCTTCACCAGCTTGCTTGCCACCTAGATAATTATCCGAAAGAACAACTAGGTCAATTTTGCATCCACTTGGTGCTCGGTCTATTGTATAAAAAGGTATTCCAGCTTCTTTAGCTGCCTGAACAGCTACGCATATTCCAGCGCTGTCATCTGGTACTGCAACTATGGCCTTCACACCTTGAGTTATAAAGTCATTAACATCATTAATTTGTTTTTGGGCATCACCACCAGAAGTCACAGATAGAACTTTCCAGCCGTTTTTTTCAGCTCCAACCAGAAATCCATTTTGTATCTGGGCTTGTGCTCCATCCAATGATGGTGCTGCATAACCAATCAATATCTCAGCATTTGATATTGATCCACCTAAAAATAAACTCAATAAGCAGGTACTTAAAAAACCTTTGATTTTCATAATTTATCCTCCATTAATTAAAATCTTCGAATCGTAGTAATTCACATAAGGCATTAAAAGAAAAACAGCTTTGTTTTTGAGAGTCAATCTGATAATCATATTGTCATACCAAAATATAAAGGTTTTAAAATGAATTATACGAGAATAGCAGTGGTAGGATGTGGATTTTATGCTCAAAATCATCTGAACGCATGGAATGATTTAAAAGATAAAGGAGCTAAATTAGTATCGGTATGTGACCTAGACCATAAAAAAGCTAAAGTAGCAGGTGAAAAATTTGGAGTGCCCTTTTACACTAATATTGATGAAATGTTGGATAATCAAAACATTCACTTATTAGATATAGTTACCCAAATGCATAGTCACCAAAATCTAGCGGCTATTGCGGCGGAGCGCCAATTAGCTTGTATAGTACAAAAACCTTTTGCTCCAACTCTTGAAAAATGTGTGAGCATAGTAGAAAAGTCAGAAAGACATAAGTCGTGGTTAGCGGTGCATGAAAATTTTCGATTTAGTACCGTAATGTCCAGAGTGAAAAAAGAACTGGATAGTGGGGCTATAGGAATTCCAAATTGGGCAAGAATTACTTTTAGAACTAGTTATGATATCTACAGTGGTCAACCATATCTATTAACTGAAGAAAGACTAGCTATTTTAGATACAGGAATACATGTTTTAGATTTAGCTCGATTTTTCATGGGTGAGGTTGAACATATTGCCTGTGAGACCCAGCGTAGGAATCCTAAAGTTAAAGGAGATGATACTGCAACAATGTTATTAAAACATAAATCAGGTGCAGTTTCTGTAGTAGAAACAACCTATGATTCAAAACGTATTCCTGATCCTTTTCCTGCTACTTTACTTGAAATAGAAGGTATGAAAGGATCAATTATATTGTCATATGAGGATAACATGACAGTTACTTCAGATGGAAAAGTGAAAACCCTAAATATAGGCTCTCAACTGTTACCATGGACTAGCAGGCCATGGCATGGTTCTCAAGAGGCTGTATTAAATACCAACGCACATTTTTTGCAGACTTTCAGAGATAATAAACCAGCAGATACTTCTGGGAGAGATAATTTAAAAACTTTTTCTCTAGTAGAAGCTGCGTATTTGTCAGCAGAAAAAAATATTATGGTTAAACCTAAGTTTAGCTAATTGGAGTAAAAAAAAGTTGATTGAAGATGTAAAAATCTTTGGAACAATTGAAAAAAAAACTAAGCCTCTACAAATAGAAGCAGGACTGCTTTCTTTTGAACTATTTAATGGAGCACTAAGGAATATATTTTTTAAAAATAAAGAAATCTTACGAGGAATAGCATATGTTTCTCGTGATAAGAATTGGGGAACTTATGATTATGAAATAAAGGATTTGCAAATCTATGAAAATAGCAAGACTTTTAACATTTTATATACTGCAAAGGTTAATGACAAAACCCAGTCTTTGAATATGCAGGCAAAAATAGAAGGATCAACTGAGGGTTTAAAATTTTCAATGGAGGCTATTCCTGCAACTAATTTTATTACAAACCGAACAGGATTTGTAATTTTACATCCTTTGATAGATATTGTTGGGCAACCAGTAGAGATAGAAGAAACGAATGGATCTATTAGAGAAGGTTATTTCCCCTTAGAAATAAAACCAGATCAACCTTTTTTTAATATTAGATCTTTAACTAACTTTTTTGACTCTGGTGTTAAAGTCTCTATCAAATTTAGCGGCGATAAATTTGAAATGGAGGATCAAAGAAATTGGTTGGACGCTTCTTTTAAAACTTACTCTGGCTCATTATTAGATTCATGGCCATACTCCTTAAAAAAAGGAATAACTTATTCACAGTCAGTCGAATTAAAAATTATAAATAAAGGTAAGTATACCCCATCAAAAAAAAATCAAAAACTGGTCGAAATAAGTTTAGGGGAAAAATGTTCAAAAATTCCTGAAATTGGCTCCTCTATTTCTATTTCACCGACAATTGAAATTTTAAAGTTCAAGGAGATAATAAAAAGTGCATCACTTTCCTATTTTGTCGCAAGATTAAATGGATGCGATACAAACTTAACAGACAAAATAAATTTATACTCTACTATCAGAGCAGAAACTAAAACTCCAATTTGGTTAGAATTAATTTTATCTTCAACAAATAATACTGCTGCCGAGATTAAAAAGATTTCGTCTGAATTTAATTCTTTAAATCTTTGTCCTGAATTTCTTTTTGTTACACATTCAAATGATATGATTTCATTTCAACCTGGTGACTCTAGGCCTTCAAGCCCCAGATATGAAGATTTGGCAAAATTAGCTCGGGATTATTTCCCAGATTCTAAAATTGGGGGAGGGGTATTAGCATTTTTTACAGAATTAAATAGATTGCCAGTTCCTTCCAATTTATTTGATTTTGTTTGTCATTCAGTTTGCCCAAGTGTTCATGCTTCAGATGATCTGACTGTAATGCAAAATTTAGAGACTATAGAGTGGATAGTTAAATCTACTAGAAAGATGATTGGTTCAACAAGCTATCATCTTGGTCCTTCCTCTATTTCAACGAGAGTTAATCCTTATGGAAAATCCATAAATAAAAACCCTAACCAAAAAAGACTTTGTTTGTCAGAAATGGATCCAAGAGTAAAAGGATTATTTGGTGCATCCTGGATGCTTGGTTTAGTTTCAGAATTTTCATACTCTGGGATTGATTCTATATCTTTAGGTGCTTTGGATGGCCCTGACGGAATGATATATACCAAACAGGATTATATTTCTGATTGTTTTACTAATAGAAATCTTGAGGTGTTTCCTGCTTTTCATATTTTAAAAGGTCTAACTTCTAAAATAGGATTTGACTTAAGAGAAGTTAAATGCAATCAAAAAAATCATATTTCAACTATTGCTATAGATACTATTAATGGTCCTGAAGTCTGGATCGGAAATCGTACAAACCAAAAAAAATCAGTTCGTATTTCTGGTATTTCTAATAGTTCTACTATAAGTTTCATTGATGAAAATAATTTTAACAAAATTCTAAAGCTTGACTATCTCAATTCAAAAGGAAAATTGATGGAGAAAAATAATGAGTTTGAACTTTCTCCTTATGCGGTAGTCCGAATTAAACCAATTAAGAATTAAATGATAGGGGTAAAGGTCCTCCGCTTGTCATTTCGTTTACTGTATTTATGATGCATGATTCACTAATACCAAAGTACTTATAA
>CEVH01006940.1_pt1 | contig 10770 bp, 9 predicted proteins | sample 356521 | NCBI WGS metagenome assembly CEVH01 (sample SAMEA2623446, study PRJEB7988) | marine metagenome | isolation source: saline water (ENVO:00002010), including
GTTTCTAAATACATCAATATCAAATCAATTCTTTACATTTAGCTTATTCTTTGTCTACGTATTTTTACTTGGAAGGAAGTATTTTTCTAATAAATTAATTTTATTATTAATGATCGCTGGGTTGTTTTATGAATCTATATTTAGTACAAACTATATTGGTATTTTTACTGCGAGTGTATTGCTAGTAGTTGTACTTTCAAACGTAACAATATTTTTTGAAAGTAAAGTTTTTTTATTTATTATTTTTTTAATTTCTTATATTACGTTTTACACCACTATTAGAACAAGTCTTAATTTTATAGATTTAAATTTATTGATAAGTTTATTATTAAATTTTTTAATTTTTTATCGAATCGATAAACTTATCAAAAGAGATGTTTAGATTTCATAGAGTACAGTTTTTATTTATTATTATTTTATTAATTTTCTCTTTTATTTTATTTGATATTTTCTCGCTACAGGTTACAGATTATTCTTCTGTAGAAGAACAAATCCAAAATCAAACTTTTCAGGAATATTACATTCCTGCCCCTAGAGGAGAGATTTATGATTCTAAAAATACAAAACTCGTAAGTACTAATTTAGAACAGTATTTATTTATAAATCTAAAAAAAATTAATGAAGAAAACTTAGGAACATATAAACAATTAATAAAATTCAATTTTATTGAATTGAGTAATGAGGATATAGAAAATATATTTAACTCTAAGGAAGCTCTAGAACCTATCTATTCATTAACAAATATTAATTTTTCTATCCAAAAACAACTTTTAGAATATGATGCTCTAGAAGTATTTGAGATCCCCTCTAGAGAATATTTATATTCAAATGTTTTTTCTCATTCAATTGGTTATGTTGGCATTCCTAATGCTGAAGAAGAAAACGAATACCAAAATGCAAGAGGTAATAAACTAGTTGGTAAAAATGGACTTGAAAAATTCTATGAAAATACTCTTGCAGGAGTTCCTGGAAAAGTAATTTTTAAAGGGGATCAAATTATTGACTATATTGATCCAATTCCCGGACAAGATTTGACTGTTACTTTAGATATCGAACTTCAAGAGATAGTTATTGAGTCACTTATTGAGGGTTTAGATTTAGCAAATAAAAATTTTGAGTCGGAATCAAATATAGAAAGAGGAGCAGTTGTCGTACTAAATATTGAGACTGGTGAAGTTGAAGCTATGGTCTCTCTTCCTGATTTTGACCCAAATCAATTTGTTGAAGGCATTTCCCAATTTGACTATTCAAGACTGGATAGAAAGCAAGCTTTTAACAACTTTGCAATTCAAGGATTGTACCCACCTGGTTCAGTCTTTAAGGTTGTCGCATATTGGCTAGCAATTAGTGAAAATATCTTTCCGGTTGATGCAAATAGTAAAGACGATTCTATTGACTGTACTGGTAATTTATCCTTTGGTTTTAACGATGGTTCGAAACAGGTTTATAGTGACTGGAAACTTGAAGGTCATGGTGCAGTAGATCTACGAGAATCTCTAAAACAATCTTGTAATGTATATTTTTGGGATATAGCACTAAAGATATGGAGACAATTTGGTAATACAGATGGAGAGTCTTTACTTCAAGAGTATTCTAAAGAGTTAGGATTTAGTAAATTAACAAATGTAGATCTTCCTTATGAAAAAATTGGCATTGTTCCAGACAGACAGCTATTTGAAGAGTGGAAGATTACTCGTCCAGAATTAGTTAGAGAAGAAGGTTGGCTAGGTGGCGATTTAATGAACTTGATTATTGGACAAGGAGCTATTACTACAACACCACTTCAAGTAGCTAATGCATATAGAACATTGATAGTTGGTCAAAACTCATCACCATATCTAAATCTAAATGCAACGAGAGTTGTCAATAATAATATCAATATAAGTAATGAATTTTCTGAATTTTTATTAAATGATTTAGGTTCAGTAACTAACACTGGAGGCACTGCTTTTAAAGCTTTTAGTATTATGGGGGATGAAGTAAATGATATAGGTGGAAAAACTGGTACTGCACAAAATGCTGGAGATAAAAATAATACATCTTGGTTTGTAGGAATTGACTCAATTTCAGAACCAAAATATGTAATTGCTACTGTAGTTGATGAAGGAGGCTCGGGCAGTGCTGTTGCAGCACCAATATCCAGAAGAGTGATACAGTTTTTAAAAGGTTTAGAACTTACTCCAGTAGAGTTTGGAGAAATTACTGAATGATCAATAGAAGAATTACCTTGATTGGTCCAGAGGGAACAAATCTCTACATAGTTTTTCAATTTATTTTATTTAATGTAATCTCGTGGTTCACTTTGTATACATCAATTGAAAGTCTTGAATTTACTCTTTCAAACTTGCTATTTAGGCAAATAATATTTTCAACAATAGGTATTGGAATATTTTTTTTAACTACATATATTTCAATAAATCAAGTTGCGGAATTAAGTTTCTTTTTTATATTTGTGTCCATAATACTTCTATTCGGCCTTCTTTTGACAGAACCTATAGTCGGGGTGAATAGGTGGTATAGCTTAGAGGCTATTGGGTTGCCAGTTTATTTACAAGTTTCAGAATTTAGTAAAATTTTTGTAATAGCTTATTTAGCAAGGATCCTGTCGGGTTATGAAAATAAAACAATTGGGTTTTCATTAATTTTAATAAATATAATTTTAATATTTCTTCAACCAGATTTAGGAACATCATTTCTTTTTGTCAGTGTTGTTTTTTGTATGTTATTTTTGACAGAGATAAAATTTAAACAAATATTTTTAATTTCTTTATGTTTAATTATTTTGTTTTTTATCTTTTTAGAATTTAATCTTCTGGGTCAATATCAAATTGATAGAATAACAAATTTTTTTACTAGTGAAGATTTTTCACAACAACAAAGCAGACTATCTATATCTTCTGGTGGACTCACGGGAACCTTTAATCAAGAAATAGAAGATTTAAATGTATTCGTACCAGTACAATCAACAGATTTTATTTTCTCTTTGTTTGCCAAGAATTTTGGACTTGTAGGAACTGTTGTTTTGTTTTCTCTTTGGTTATTTTTTATTTTTCGAGTTCTAATAATCATTCAACAAAGTGATGTAATTTATGAGAAGTTCCTATTATCTGGTGTAGTTTTAATGTTATCAATTCAAATATTAATTAATCTGACAACTGTCCTGGGGATCATACCTCTGACAGGTATCCCATTTCCGCTACTCAGCTTAGGTGGATCATCTGTTATATCAAGTTCGATTTTATTTGGACTAATTAATAGGTCATTTATAGAAAACAACATTGTAATTTAATTTACTTAAGCTATTAGAGTTATAATTATGAATTTTTTAAATTATCATCATTCTGGAGGTTTTTATGTTTGGCATTTTCAAAAAGTCAAAAATAGTACGTAAAAGTGACGAATTAAACAATACGCAAACAAAGTGGTTTAACGGACAAAAGGTAAAAATTAAATCTGGTTCTACAAGCGTAAAATCAAGTGGTTCTAAGAAGTATAAAGAAAAAAATCCTACGTGGTTTCGTGAGCAACCCTTACCAGTGCCTAATGTTGACAAAAAGCAAATGCTTGTAAGTTCTAAAGATGGAGTTACAAAGGTAGCAATCTTAGAAGGACCTACACTGGTTCAGTATTACACTTCAGAAAATAATAAAAAATCGAATGTTGGCAATATTTATTTAGGCAAAGTTAAAAATGTTTTACCTGGCATGGAGGCTGCATTTGTTTCTTTTGGAGAAGAAAAAAATGGAGTTTTATATGTTGCAGATATACAGGGTTCAAGTAGAAATTCAAAAATAGAAAACTTACTTAAGCCCGAGCAAGAAATCTTAGTACAAGTAGTAAAAGATGCGATGGGAGAAAAGGGTGCTCGGTTAACAGGCCAAATTTCTCTACCAGGTAGATATCTTGTTCTTATGCCTAATTCAAAAACCAAAGGTATTTCAAGAAGGCTTTCAGATGAAGAAAGATCAAGATTAGATCGCATCATTAGAAAAATAAAACCAGATAATTTTGGCGTTATTGTAAGAACTGCTGCTGAAGGAGTCAGTGAAGAAGCATTAAAAATTGATATTGAAAAATTAGAAGATGAATGGAAAGATGTAAGTAATTACTCTACTGGAGATTCTCCAAAACTAATTCACGAAGAACCAGATGTTTCCATAAAGGTAGTTAGAGAACATTTAAATTCAACTTTTAAAAAGGTTCTAATAGATAAAAAAGATCAATATGAAGAAATACAGGAATATGTTTCTATTACATCTCCAGAAATAAAAGAAATTGTTGAGTTGTACCAAGATGAGATGCAATTATTTGAGAGGTATCATATTGAAGATCAAATTAAAAAAGCTCTAGATAGAAAAGTATGGCTGCCATCTGGAGGACATTTGATTATTGATAGAACTGAGGCTCTGACTGTAATTGATGTAAATACAGGAAAATTTGTTGGTAAAAATAGTCTAGAAGAGACAGTTTATGAAAATAACCTAGAAGCGGCTGAAGAGATAGCACGACAACTTCGTTTAAGAGATATTGGCGGAATTATTGTAATTGATTTTATTGATATGGAGTCAACTAAAAAACAACAAAGTTTACTCTCTAGGTTTAAACAAGAGCTAGCTAAAGATAAGACTAGAACACAGGTTTTCGATGTTTCTAGACTTGGACTTGTTGAAATGACTAGAAAAAATGTCGCTGCTGGTTTAGTTGAAAGTTTTTCCGAAGAATGTGAACAGTGCAATGGTCGTGGATTAATTATTAATGATATTTTTTCAAATAAAAGCTTAGAAGAAGGCTTGATTGAAAACGAAGCTGTAGTAGAGTAGTTGAGTTATGAGTAATTATGCAGTTATTAAAGTGGGAAGCTCTCAAGAAAGAGTAACCGTTGGTGACAAGATTACTGTCAATTCTGCTTTTAATGTAGAAAAGATAACACCTATTCTTGTCAGTCCTAGAAAAGGACAATTAATTACAGACAGTACTGAATTGAAAAAATTTGAAGTTCAATTATCACTTGTTCAAGAAATAAAATCAAAAAAAATTAACATATTTCAATATAAAAATAAAACTGGAAACAGAAGAAGACTTGGTTACAGAGAAAGCCAAAAAATTTTAGAAGTGACTGGTATAAATGGTTTCGATAGCTCAGAGGAGGAATAATGTCTAAAACTAAAGCTGGTGGGTCAACTAGAAACGGTAGAGATTCAGAGTCAAAACGACTTGGCACTAAAGTTTTTGACGGTGAAAAAATTTCTGCTGGTTCTATTATGGTAAGACAAAGAGGTACCAAAATTCATCCTGGTGAAAATGTTTCTAAAGGTGGAGATGATACTCTTTTTGCAAAAACCGATGGTGTTGTTAAGTTTTCTTCAAGAAATGGTCGTAAATTAGTTAATGTAATTCCTCAATGAACTCATGTTCGTTGATGAAATTAATCTAACAGTTCAATCTGGAGCTGGTGGATCAGGTGCAATCAGTTTTGGAAATCCTTCTTTAAAGACAAAACCTTCAGGTGGTTCTGGTGGAGATGGTGGCTCCGTTATTTTCAAGGTCGATTCAACCAAACGAGATTTATCGCACATACTGTCTAACAGTTCTCTTAAAGCAGGTAATGGTAGCGATGGAAATAAAAATTTACAGAATGGTAAAAAAGGTGAAGATTTAGTCATTCCTGTCCCTAAAGGTACTCAAATATTATTCAACAATGTTTTATATGCAGACTTACATTCAAATGATTCTGAATTCATATTTATAAATGGTTCAAAAGGGGGTAGAGGTAACTATGAATTGCAATCTAAAAGAATACCCAATCCTACATTTGCAGAAAATGGTCAAAAAAGAAAGAAATACGATATAACAATTTCTTTTTCTATATATTCAGATTTAGCAATAATAGGCTTACCAAATGCTGGAAAAAGTACCTTAATTGGAAAACTCACTAATTCCAAAGCACAAGTTGCAAATTATGAATTTACAACTACCAGTCCAAATCTAGGTGTGATAAATGAATCAGAAGACAGACTAATTATATGTGATTTACCTGGAATCATAAAAGGTGCTGCAGATGGGATAGGAATGGGAAAGAAGATATTACGACATTTGAGAAATACCAAATTATTAATATATTTACTTGACCCAACAAATGTTACTTCTATTGAAGAACAGGATGAACTAATTTCTTCTGAAATTCTAACTTTTGATCCAAATCTTTCAAAATTACCTGTAATTAAAGTGTTGAATAAAAATGATATTGCTAAAAATATTGACAGTAATCATTTTTCAATTTCTTGCTTAACTCAAGAAGGTTTACCTAAACTCATTGATGCAATATCTGAAAAAATAGATAATTTAGAAAGAACGTATTCAGACTATGAAAGAATTACATTGCATGATGAAAAATATGAAATAATTGAGGCTGATGGTTCTTTTGTGTTTTCAGGAGATTTAATAGAGAAATTGTTTTCATTAAATGGATCTAATGATAGTGTCTTAGAAGAAATTTTCTACAGATTTGAAACATCTAATCTTTCAAAGGAAGTTGAAAGTTTAGGTATTACAGATGGTGATACAATAGTTTTAGGAAATTTAGAATTTGAATATAAAAAATAGAAAAAATATTGTTATAAAAATAGGTACTAGTTCAATAACTAGAGATAATAAAATAAATAATGATGTAATAAATTCACTAGCAAAAGTTATTAGCGAGTTTCAAGATATATATACTTTTACAATTGTTACATCTGGCGCTGTTGGCTTAGGTGCAAACATATTAAATTACGACACTCGTCCTTCAAATTTAAAAAAACTCCAGGTTGCTTCATCAGTTGGACAGATTGAATTAGTAAATGAGTACAAATCAGAATTTAGAAAATATGGATTAAATGTTGCTCAACTATTGCTTACAAAAAATTTGATTGATAATAGAGAGCAATTTGTAAATACAACTCAAGCTCTAAATCAGATTTTAGCTGAAAACATAGTTCCAGTAATTAATGAAAATGATGTGGTAGCTACAGAAGAATTAAAATATGGTGATAATGATCGACTTTCTGCAATAGTTTCTATAATACTCAATGCAAAAAAATTGATTTTAATTACTAATCAGGATGGTTTATTTGAATTTGATCCTAATAAAAGAAAAGATGCGAAAAAAATAGATTATATAGAATTTAATTCAGATAAGTTAAACGATTTAATTCCTGTATCTTCTTCTGGTGATGGTGTTGGTGGATTTTCAACAAAAATAATGGCTTCACAGATGGCAGGTTACTCTGGTGTACAAACTCAGATAATATCATGGTCAGAAGCAAACTTAAGAGATGCTATAAATGATAATCAAGTTGGAACACTCATAAAAGAATCTGACAAAAAAATTAAACTAAAAAAACTCTGGATTGTTTATGGAATGAAAGAAGCTTCAATAGTGGACATTGACAAAGGTGCTTATGATGCATTACATAGGAACTCTTCTTTGCTTAGTAAAGGTGTGGTTAAATACACTAAGTCATTTAGTGAAGGGGAAGGACTTGCTGTGAGATTTGAAAATAATATTTTTGCTAAAGGTATTGCAAAATGTTCTAATGACAACATTAAAGATTCAAGTGTATTAATTCACATCGATGATTTAATAATCTTATAAAATTTGTTTACTAAAAATAATTGTTTAATTAACCTTTTTATATGCTTATAGACATTGGTAAAAATGCAAAAATAGCTGCTAAAGAAATAGCAACTTTATCTACAGATCAAAAAAACAGTGTCTTATTTGATATGTCTCAATCTTTATTAAAAAACAAAGATAAAATTTTATCTGCTAATTCAAAGGATTTAACTAATTCAAAGGATTTAGAACTAAAGTCATCTCTAGTTGATCGTTTAACTTTAAATGATACGAGAATTGATGGTATGGCAGAGGGTTTAAAAAAAATTATTAACCTACCTGATCCAGTTGGTCAAGTAGTTAATAGCTGGACCACTCCAGAGGGGCTTAATATTGAAAAAGTACGATCTGCTTTTGGTGTTATTGGAGTAATTTACGAAGCAAGACCAAATGTTACAAGTGATGTATCTGGGTTATGTTTTAAATCCGGAAATGCAGCAATTTTGAGAGGCTCAAGCTATTGTGTTGATTCTAATGTTGCGATATTAGAAAGTTTAAGAGAAGCACTCGTGAATAATAATATCAACGAATATTCAATACAATTAATTGAATCAAAAGATAGAGCAGACACTATTGAATTTATGAAAATGACAGAATATGTAGATTTAATTATTCCTAGAGGTGGAAAAAGTTTAATTTCTACTCTTGTAGAAAACTCAAAAGTTCCATTCATACTTGATGGTGATGGAAATGTACATTTATATATTCATGAAGATGCAAAAGAAGAATACATTTTAGATGTTGTGATAAATTCGAAAGTGCAAAGACCAGGAGTTTGTAATGCTCTTGAAACATTGATAATTCATAGGAATGTTTACCAAAAAATGGGAAATGAAATCATTAACGAATTACTTGCTCAAAATGTAGAACTATATGTTGATGAAGTGATTAAACAAGATTTTGACAAACTTGAGTTAGCTAACAATGAACACTACGAGACAGAGTTTCATGAGTTGAAATTAGCAGTCAGAACGGTAGATACTATAGATGAGGCTATTGAACACATTCAACAATATTCTTCAGGTCACACAGAAAGCATACTTACTGAATCAAGTGATGCAGCTGATAAATTTTCATCCAGCATTGACTCTTCTGTAATTTTTGTGAACGCTTCAACGAGATTTACTGATGGAGAAATGTTTGGATTTGGTGCTGAAATTGGTATCAGCACTCAAAAACTTCATGTTAGAGGTCCAATGGGACTGGAAGCACTAACAAATGAAAGATATATCGTTAAAGGCAAAGGAACTATTAGAAAGTAAAAAATGAATTTAGAAATAAAAGATTTTGAAGAGATAGGTTATTTCATAGAAGATGATTTGGTTGAAGTCGTAAATGCTGCATTATTTTTGAATAAACCAATATTAATTGAAGGACCAGCAGGTACTGGAAAAACTTTTTTAGCAAAGTCATTAGCAAAATTATTAAAGTTGAATTTAATTCGTCTCCAATGTCATGAAGGTATCGATGAAGAAAAAGCGTTATATGAGTGGAACTACAAAAAGCAACTGCTTTCAATTCAACAAAATAAAAATGAGAATGATTTATTTTCTAGAGAATTTCTCATTGAAAGACCTATCTTCAGATCTTTAAATTCAAATGAAAATTCTGTCTTTTTAATAGATGAAGTAGATAGAGCAGATGAAGAGTTTGAAGCTTTACTTTTAGAAATATTAGCTGAAAATCAAATAACTATACCTGAATTAGGTACGTTTAAAGCAGTAAGTCAGACACTTCCAATTTTAACTTCTAATGGTACAAGAGAGCTATCAGAAGCTCTGAGAAGAAGGTGTTTATATTATTATCTTGATTATCCAAATTTAGAAATAGAAAAAAAAGTTCTTATGAGCAATATTACTAATCTCAAAGAAGAGGATGCTATAAGGTATTCAAAGTTTAGTGCTTTTTTAAGAACCTTAGGTTTAAGTAAACCACCATCATTGATTGAAGTAGTAGAGTGGGTTAAATTTAATTTCTCAAACAAAGAACATAGTCTTACTAAAAATCTTGGTATTTTATTAAAAGACAGAGAAGATCAGCAGCTATATTTAGATAAAATTAAAGATCAAAATGAACTTACAAGTTGATGAAATAATTGAATTTTCTCAATATTGTAAAACTAAGAACTTTAATTTAATACCAACAAGAATTAGTTCAGTTATTTCTTTGAATAGTTCAAAAAAGTCAACAGTTCAAAAAGACCTACAGATGATGTATCTATTACTACCTACCTCAAAAGAGGAAAAAGAAAAATTAAAAGTACTTATCGAGAGCTATTTCAAAATTAACTTAAATAATGATACTTATAATTCAGTTAATTTAAATGAATATTTAGATAATGACTTAAATAAGTTTTTTGATGAAGACAGTGAAAATAACATTGCTGAATTATCAGAATCAATAATAGAATCATTTGGCGAAATTGACTTTAGTAGACCTGTTTCTAATAATTATTGGCTTTCACAACTTCGAAATAGCGAAAGTTATAAAAATATGATTTTGCAATTTAATTTAAACTTTGCCAATAAATTAGATGAAATAATTAATGATCAAAATTTAAAAGATTTTCAATCGAAACTTGATAAAAATTTACTAGAAATGATTACAGAATTAAGAAATCAATTCAAAGATGCATATTTGCCTTCTGAACTAAACAGCAAAGAAGATTTAGAAGAAAAAGATTTTTTATATACAGATAATGATGAAAGAAACAAATTACTCAAAGCCACAAAGGTTCTTGGAGCTCTATTTGCTAATAGGTTTATAAGGCACATTAAAAACTCAAATAAAGGAAATTTAAATTTTAGAAGAACAATTAGAAAATCACTAAAACATGGTGGAATTTTATTCGATATTATCAAAAAGCCAAAAATAAGAAAGAAGCCAAGGCTAGTTCTTTTTTGCGATATTAGCGGGTCTATGGCTCTCTATTCTTTGTTTGGTCTAACACTTTTATACGGAATTGTTCAAAAATTTAGCAGTGTGAAATGTTTTGTATTCATAGATGGAGCAACTGATATAACTAGCAAAATTAAAAATCTTGGTAAAAACAATGTTCAAGAGATTCTTAATAGTTGGAATGAATTTGTATTTAGTGATGGTCATTCAGACTACAG
>CEVH01089320.1_pt1 | contig 10769 bp, 6 predicted proteins | sample 356521 | NCBI WGS metagenome assembly CEVH01 (sample SAMEA2623446, study PRJEB7988) | marine metagenome | isolation source: saline water (ENVO:00002010), including
AAGACCTCTGTCGAGATCTTGCACCGCTCCGGCAACGATTTCACTTGCGCTAGCAGAGCCTCTGTTGATCAAAACGATGAGAGGAAATCTATCATTGCCCTTGCTTGGTGAAGAGATGAACGCTTGATTTGATTGTTTGTTCTTGCCTTTTGTGTATACCAGCGTGTCTTTTTTTGTAATAAATATATTGGCTACTTCTGCAGCCTGTTCAAGTATGCCGCCGCTATTGTTTCTAAGATCAAGCACCATTCTTTCCATTCCTTGACTAAGAAGGCTTTCAAGAGATTTTTTCACTTCTGGGCCAGACTTAGTTGAAAATCGCGTTAACCAAATGTAGCCCGTCTTTTCATCTAGCATTGAGGTGGCTCTTACGCTTAAAAGGGGGATGTCATCCCTAATTATGGTCACATCGAAGGGCTCAAGCCCGTATCGTCCAATAGTTAAATCTACTTTTGTTCCCTTTTTTCCTCTAAGCTTTTTGTAGACGTCCTCCCTGTCTACCCCCTTTGCGCTCTTTCCATCAATATTTATTATCCAGTCTCCCGCAAGCAGGCCGGCCTTTTCCGATGGTCCTCCAACAACTGGAGATATTACGGTTATATAATTATTGAGTATATCAAACTCTATCCCTATTCCCTGAAACTCACCCCTAAACAATTCATCAATATTTTCCTGATCCTTTGCTGATATAAAGATGGAGTGTGGGTCAAGCTCCTCCATAATGCCTTTAAATGCACCATCCATTAGCGCTTCCATATCAACGTCTTCGTAGTATAGCTGATTAACGTAATACAGTATTTGGTTCATCACCTTGAATTTTTTCTCAATGACAGCGTAGGGGTTTGTTTGGGTTGAATAGAGTGTTTGACTTAGAGGAATCATCAACATAAGTACGGCAAAAACAACTGGCAGTGCCCCATTGATTAATTTGGTTTTTTTAGATGTGTGCTTAGAGACCAAAATAAATTACTGTGCGAACGGTGAGACCACTGATTGATGCTTCTGGCGAATCGTTGATAGGTATGTGTCCATTGAGCCTCCATCTGCCCGCACCTATCGTGCCATTGTTGAACCCTGCGCTTATTCTAAGGCCCATTCTGTCAAGAAACTGCCATTTTACAGCAACATAGGGCTGAAAATTGAAAAACATTCCGCTTAGTTCCGTCATAGATTCGTTAACATTGATAGGTCTTAGTCCGCGCTCGCGCAATAGGTTTGCTGCGTCATCAAACGTACCGCCGTTTGCATCCAATTCTACCATTACGCTATCGCCTTTTAAATATCCGTACATGCTTCTACCAAGATTTGACCATTGAGGTGTTCCGAGGTGCTGATCAATTGATAATGTATAGGTCCCTACACCCATTAAAGCTCCGGCCATAACTTCTAGGTCACGATAGATTGGAAATACATATTCAGCGGTCATAGCTCCAAGCAATATATTGACTTTTGCCTTAACTGAAAGATTATCTGTAAAGTTGTACAACTTATCTCCTTTGTCACCAGCATTGGCAGCGGGAGCTTGATACTGATCTACGCCATCTCGGTTGGCAAACAAAACAACGTTGTAGACATTGCTGACTTGTGCTGATCCGATACCGGCATAGCCTCCCAGTCTCCATGGACCTGTCATTTGGGCAAATCCTTCTCCTCCATAAAAAACCATAGGCCTAGTATCAAGCTCATCAGCATCGAAGCCTAAACTGTCTAGGACTTCTCCACCAGGAACTTGAGACATGATTAAATACATGTTACCAAAACCAATACCTCCACCATAAGAGGTTTCGACAGGATATATGTCGCCCTGTGAATGACCAACTGTAAATATAAGGGAGCTAGCTATTAGTAAACGTTTCATCAAATCAAATAAGTGCGGAACATTATACACTCAATTTATTCAGTATGCTCCATAATTCGAAAGATTATTGTTGGGGTTAATTGAAATTAGTTTTCAGGCTTTTCCTTGATATATCGCAAGCGAGAACCTATATTTCGTTTTAACTCTCGGTAAGGGTTTTTATATTTACAAGATTAGTATGTTTAAAATAGCGCTCATTTGCGCTGGAGGGACTATTGCACTATAGCCGTCTCATATTGGCTAGTTTAAGTTTTTTTGCTTCATCGCTTGCTAACAACTTGCATGTTATTGGTACGTTTGATTTCAATAACAATGGCAAAAGCGAAATTCTTAAAATTAATGGCATAGGCGCACCATTAGAATTTGTTGAACTTGACCCCTCAGGTAATCATACCACCATTTGGGCTTACTCTCCAAAGAGAGGATCGGTTGTTGATGCGAAATTTGCTGATCTTAACGATGACCAAATTTCTGAGCTTATTGTTATTCAAAAGAACGATGTTGAAAAAGGATGGTTAAGTATATTTGAATGGAATGGATTTGATTTTACTCTAAAAGGTGATCCCTTCTCAAATGGAAACGGAACGCTTGACAAAGTCCGGCCTTCTAATCTCACTTACAGCAAGGGTTTATTTTCATCTGCGATATCCTCACCAACAAGAAGCGCTAAAACGTTTGTTCTTGATATTGTGGATGGAGAATATTCTGTGACTGAGACTGAAATTTTAACCGACCCAATAGTTACGAACGGTTATGGCCCAGTATTTACAGGAATTTTTGAGAATGAAACAGGTCCTTTAATAGCTCTTATAAGCCCTGAGTCTAACGTTCTCAAAGTTGGGGTATTCTCCTTACAAACAGGTAGCTCTGTATCTGATGTATTTACCTTAAATGGGGCTCGTGTAGTTCTTGGCCCCGATATACAAGGATTTGATGAAAACAAAGATGGCTATTCTGATCTTATTATTCCCTTTGCAACTGGCGAAGTGTTCACGTTATTCACTAGTGGGGATAGCCTATCTTTAAAAGAAAGCAGATTTTCTGAAAGCGGTCTTTTTGCCTTAAAACCTGCGAGTGGCGAACAGCGAATAAATGATGTTGTTTTACAAAGAGTTGAGCAGGGCCTATATGATAAAAGCCATCTTAGTGGTTCCAATGATGAATTTGCTTTTCTTCTACCAACGGACTCACTAATGCTTGGAGATACTTTTAATGTTAGCATTGCTCCAGATTCGTCTTCGGCATTTTTTGAATTTAGTTGGACCTCTCAGCCGCCAATTGGGATGTTCTTTGATCCAGAATCACAAACTATACAATGGAGCCCGGAGCGAGAACACATTGGAATTGTTGATCTTTCATATAAACTAATTTCAAGAACAAATGAAGAAATTTTCAGTGAGATGTCTAATTTTGGTAACTCATATTTTTTAAGACCCATACTTAAAGAATCAATGGGCACGAGAATTATTTTTGTTGGTGACACCTTGAAACCCCCTGAGCCATTTGTAGTTCTTCCAAAGAGAATGCATACAGTAACTATTAGCACAAAAGATATTGACAATGCTGACCGTTTCACATTTGAAGGTGAAACGCCATTTAGCTCAACTACAATGAGCGCAAACAATATTATCACCGTAGGGGTTAGCACTGATTTGAGTGCGATTAAAGATGATAAGTCGAGTTCTTTTGTGTTTCAATCTTCTGATGATAAACCCGACTCCCTTATAACAGTTTCCATAATGCATGACTTATCTTCAAACATTATTTTCACAACTATTAAACCCACAGTGGATACGCTTACCCAGTCTTTTGATGCTGAGGGTCAAAACCCTGACATGTATCAGCTGCCTGAATATTTCTTTGAGGGTTTCCCAGAAACAATGAGCCTTGAGATAACCTCAGATTCATCGGTGACGCTTTTGGGTAATGTAGATGATAGATCTGGAGTTCTTACTATCGGATCTCCTTTGTTTGCAAAAAGCCATGATATGACTATTGATTATTTTGGTGGTCGTCCCTATGCCATTCGTGGTGATGTTAATGTTAAAAAAGACGGCTCACATAAAACTATTACTGAAATAGATTTTGAGACTTCATTCAGGCCGCTTTCAATTACCACAATCCTAAAAAGCGCAAATAGAGATACTCTTGTTTTTCATGCAGACTCTGTCCCTGATACTTTAAAAGCAAAAACATCCTACAGGTCATTTTATGCGCCGGTAACTATTATTGAAAAGATAGAAGATGGTTCTACCTTAGAAGCTGAAACTGATACACCAGCTGAAGAAGAAAGTGTTGAGCAGGAAGTGGATGCTCCCGAAACTCCAGCTGAAGTGGAAACACAAACCGACGAGCCTGCGCAAGAAGCTGAGGATCCACCAGTATCAACAACTGAACAGGATAGTAATATTACAGAGAACCCTTCCCCTGAAGACCCGCTAGATCAAATCGAGAATTTACCTGCTGAAGCTCAGCCTGATAGCACAGGGTCATGACCAAACAATTAATATCATTTTTTATTATTTCAGCTACCTTGTCTTTTGCTCAGGATCTAAAGATCGTGCACATGGAAGGGAGCTACGACCTTGACGGCGATGGTCTTAAAGAATTTGCGACTGTAGAGTCAGGTTCAATTGGGGGAAAACAAAAATCTATAATTCGCTACTATGAAATTAATCAGGATGGATTCCAGGAGGTTGCATGGGAGTTTGAGGCCCCTGATGGTGTTTTGGGAAATTTTGTTGATGTTGAGCTTGGTGATCTTGATGGTGATGGTTCACCTGAACTAATTACTGTTTCAAATATAGCAGAAGAAAACGACAGCGAGCTATTACAACCAATAGTTTTTTATTATTATTGGGATGGTTTTCAGTTTAGTGAAGAACCTGGCGGAGTGCTAAATCTATCAGATGGGCGAAGCTTTGTTCGCGCTCAAAATTTTACTCTTATGGATTATGACGGAGATATGGATCAAGAGCTTGCCGTATCTGTAGGAAGCCCCTTAAGACAAGTAATTGTGCTTGATCTTGATACTGATGGAGAATGGATAGAGGTTGAAACATTAAAACCCAATGGAATGCGATCTGGTGTTGGAACAATTTCTGTGACAGCAATTGATTGGAATAAAGATGGTTACGATGACTTAATTACTTCTTCAGTAGAGGGCTCTGTGTTAAAAACCCAACCTTTTTATAATACAGGTAATGAGCTTGTTTCTGGAAAGGGTCAAGAGGTTAGTTTTTCAGGATTAGATGGATTAATTCCTATTAGCATTACTACCCTAGATTGGAACAAAGATGGGTCTACGGATGTCATATTACCATTTTACAATGGAGATATGATAGCTATGACGCTTTTTGGTGATAGGGTAGATATTTCTAAACTTCCTATAGATGCAGGACCAATATCTGAAATTAGGATATCAGACTTTAACCAAGATTCCTACAGCGATATATTGTTGGTTTCTGGAGACATGAATGTTTTATCGATTGTTTACGGTACAATTGATGGAGTGAGCGGTCCATCTGAATACTTTACCATTGAAGAGGCCGGAGAAAAGGAGGCGCAGGTTTTTACAGCGCTTCCGATATCTACTCAGGGCATATATACTGGAACTGTAATAGCTGCTGGGTGGGATGGATATGAGACAACTTTGTTTATGGTTGAGCTTGGTAAAGGTCCTAAGCCTATTGAGCCTGAAGTCATGGCAGATGATATACCAAAGGAAACAGTAGAAATTTATCCTGACATATCTAAAGAAGAAATTGTTGCAGAAGATCCTCCCCCACCAACGGTAACCATGGCACAACCATTGCCTGAGGGTATTCTTCCTCGTCACGTATTAACTGTTAATCAGTCGTTTGCATATACCCTACCTGAGGAAGAAAAAAAAGAATTTTACAGCTTTAGATGGCTACAACCACCTCCCAAAGGCATGTTTTTTCATTATGACTCCAAGTCGATACGCTGGGTTCCCGATGAGACTCAGCTAGGTGCATATAAAATTGCATACCACGTTGAGCGAAAATTAGGAGAGACCGTTACTCCCTCTATTGCTAAACAAGACACGCTTTTAACATATAAAGTTATTCCAGATCTTGAAGGAGATGATGAAAGGTTGTGGATATATGTTAACGACCCTCCAGTCATTGCATCTGAACCACAAGGTACTGAATTTGTTGGAGGAGAGTCTTTCGTATACAAACCAACGATTCTAGATAGGAATGTTGATAAAAAAATAAGGGTTGAGCTTGAGTCCGCGCCTATCGGAATGAGGGTTGAAAATGATGAGTTTATAGTTTGGGATACAGATTCTTCGCACATTGATATCTACGATGTTAGGCTCGTGGCAACAGACGGGTTTGACCGAGCGGTGCAAAATTTTAGTCTCTTTGCAAGAGCGGGGGTTAAAATTCTATCAGAGGCGGATACAGAGGCTGAAGTTGACCAGGCTTACAGATACAAGGTGGATATTTGGAGACCAGATCTTGAGCATATACTCAATTTCACACTAAGCAAGGGTCCAGAAGGAATGGATATCGACAAAACAGGTCTTGTAACCTGGACGCCCTCAAGTGTTCAAATCGACACACAAACCTTTGTTGTAAAAGTAAACCACGGCGTTGCGGTTGATTCACAAACTGTAAAGCTTTTTGTTAACCACCCTCCGATAATTCGCTCAGCTCCTATGAAAATGAATGTGATTAATCTTGGTGAAGAGTACCGCTTTTCTCTGGATGTAACTGACCCAAATCGTTCTGACAACCTTATTTATACAGCAGTTGAAATGCCAGATGGAATGCGTATGGACCCATATGAAGGAATGATTGTTTGGGAGCCCACGCGCGAAAACATTGATTTTTCAAAATTGCATATTAATGTGAACGATGGAAGGGTTGAAAAGACCATTACAGCAGAATACTACGTTAACGCGCCTATTAATATTGTATCTATACCTAAGATGCAAGCGGAGGTCGGGGAAGAATATAATCACCAAGTCATCACATCCGATATGAATAAAGATGCATTGTTGCCCTACGATGAGGTGATTCCCCTAAAGTCTGCTGAAAACTACAGAATATATTCTATACAAATTAGCGATGATGTATATATTGAAAACATTGATAGGTATATTATGGATTGGAATAATTCCGATGCAGTTTATCTAACCGATGATGATGTTTTGGATACGCTTTCTCTAGAAGTGTCTAGGCTCAATCTTAAGAAATACGTTGATTATGTTTTCTGGGAAAACGATAGACTCAATATTATTGTGGAGTCAATCGATGACAGGACTGTTGCAATAAAGGACATCCTTTGGGAATTCTTCCAGGGTAATAAAGGCCGACCACCAAAAGTAATTGCTCGTAAGATGAGTCCAATTAAATACACACTTTTAGAATTCCCTGATGGTATGGAAATTGACGAATATACAGGTGTGATTTCATGGACCCCTACTGTAGATCAGGTTGATATGCAGCAAGTGTCCTATATGGTTTCTGATGGATATACAAAAGATGAGCAGTCTTTTGAGATATATGCAAACCATCAGCCCGTCATTGTTTCAAGCCCTCCTGTTTCAGCGCTTGTCGGAGAGGTATTTAAATACAATATTTTAGTTGAAGACAAAAACAAGGATGCTGACCTATTGTTTACATTAACAAAAGGTCCACAGGGTATGCAAATGAGCAAAACTGGTAAGGTTGTATGGATACCCAAATCCGCTCAAATCAATGAAAGTAAATTTACGTATGAAGTTTCAGACGGGTATTCTAGCGATAGACAAGAGGGAAGAGTTTTCGTAAATATTAACCCTAGTATAATTTCCACGCCACGACCCGTTGCTCTTACCGGACACCAATATAAATATCGGGTCGTGGCCGAAGATTTGAATAAAGACAGAATAGCTTACAAAGCGGTTAAGCTACCCAAATATTCAACCTTTAGCAAAAAAACCGGCGTACTTAATTGGAAGCCTAGGCCAAATCAACGTGGGCCAAACGACATCATTCTTGTTGCAATGGATGAACGTGGGGCGATGACTTCTCATGAATTCCAAATACATGTTTTTGAAGATCCAAGCGCAAGACAGATGATCAGCACTGGGTGGCCTCTTCTTTTGTCGTTTGTTGGTGTGATGTTTGCTTGGGGAATGGCGCAGATTTAATCAATAATTCTTAAAGCTTATAATTATAAGCTTTGGCAGTGAGAAATAGCGATTCAAATGCCTCAACTGTTTCATCTATCGGCTCTGAATAACCTCCACCCATTAGAACAAGCACTGGACACTTTTTTTCCTTTGCAAACGTAAAGACAAGTTCATCGCGACTTTTAATACCACTTATTGATAGGTTAAGTTTACCATATCTATCAGCAGCAAGTGTGTCAACACCCGCTTGATAAAAAACTACATCGCAATCAACGTCTTTCAGTTTATCTAAACCCATTGAAAGCGTAGCAATATACTCTTGGTCTTTTGTTCCACTTTCAACCTCTATGTCTAAATCACTTACTTGTTTTTTGAATGGGTAATTTTGTTTGCAATGCATTGAAAAAGTAAATATAGAAGAAATATCTCTTGTGATCTGTGCGGTTCCATCTCCTTGATGAACATCTAAGTCAAGTATAAGGACGCGTTTAAATTCTGTACTTTCAATGGCTTTCATAGCACAGATCGCAAGATCATTGAAAATGCAAAACCCAGAACCTTTGCTATGCTGAGCATGGTGTGTTCCCCCTGCCATGTTACCGGATACGGGGTCTCCTTTTAATAGATCGTTTAGTGCAGATAAACTTCCTCCAGTTATTAAAAGTGTGCGGTCTATAATATTCTCTGTCCAAGGCTTGAGTCCGATTTCTCTGATTTCCTTTTCAGTTAAGTTATAAGAGAGAAATCTATCTACGTATTCTTTTGAGTGCGCTTTATAAATATGGGAAATATCTGCCTTTTGAGGTTCCAAGATTCTAAACGAATCTCTTCCTTCGAGTTTTTTCTTAATAAGCCTATAGCGCTCTCGTGGAAATGACGATTCAGGGTCAATACCCTCAGTGTACAACGAATGGTAGTAAATATTCAAAATAAATTCAAAAATTTAGATGTGATTCTAGCTGATTTTTTCTAGAATGTATTTTTCTCCATCCTTGTCCAATACAAACTGAATGCTTAGAGCACATATTTCAATACCGCTCAGTTTTAAGTTTCTTAACCTAACTAAATCTTTTTCGGTTGTTATAATGATAGAGCCACTGTGTTCTTTTAAGCTGTTTTTAAAAGTGTCGAGATCAGACCTTGAGAATTCATAATGGTCGTAATAAGCAAGCTTTCTCACTACATTTACATTTGCAAGATCAAGAGATTTATAAAAGCTATCTGGGTCGGCTATTGCTGAGACTGCAATAGCTGGGGTATTATCTAAAACTGTGTACGGCTTTAGATCTTTAGAGACAAAACCAGAATTTTTTAATGTGCTATTAAAAACTGGCAGGTTCGTGCTTTTTGCCATCTTCAATATTTTTTCTGGTGCCTGTGCTAAGTTTGACTTTGTGAAAATTAAAGCGTCCGCCCTTTTAATATGGCTAAGCGGTTCTCTTAAAAGCCCGTGTGGAATCAGTTTATAATCTGCAGTTGATGCTTGACTATTTATAAGAACTAAGTCTAGATCTCTTTCTATGGCTCTATGCTGAAAGGCGTCGTCCAATATTATGATATCTGGATTGAAATTCTCAATCACATACATAGCGCCCCTATGCCTATTGTTATCTACTACGATAGGTATCCCACTAAGATTAAGCGCTAATTGTGTAGGCTCATCCCCAAAGTTTCTCCAATCATCCGGAATCGTAGTTCCATCTGTAACAACCTGAGTTCCTGCAGTTTTTCTGCCATACCCCCTGCTAATGATCGCAACTTTGTGTGTTGATGCTAAAAGCTTAGCCAAATATATGACCGCTGGCGTCTTTCCTGTTCCTCCAGCAGTTAGGTTTCCAACGCTGATGATCTTGCTAGGTACTTTTCTTGATACAAAAAACCGAAAGTTATAAAAAACATTTCTCCAAAAGATTACACCCCAATAAAAGAGAGTGATTGGGAAAAAAATAAACTTAGCTTTTGTTTCAGTTATCCGAGACCAGGCCGACATGCTGATTGACTCTTTCCTCTAATTGGTCTAAAGATTTTTTTAATGCATTTGAGCAATCTTCAAATGAACTTTCTTCTGAAAAACTTAGTGGTTTACCAAACATTAGTGTGATAGTGCCAAAAGGCTTAGCAAGATAAAATGTATCCCAATTTGTAAAGCCCCAACGTTTTGATGATTGGCCAGCTACAGGAACAATGATTGCTCCCGTTCTCTGAGCTGCTCTAATTGCTCCCGGCTTTGGAATCTTAGCAGGTCCCTGTGGTCCATCAGGTGTTATTGCAAACACTGCATCTTTTGATCTTAAGATTTCTAGGATTTCGTTATACGCCTTTTTTCCTCCATCAGTTGAGGAACCTCTTACAACTTTCCATCCCAATTTTGCTCCTATTCTTGAAATTATTTCTGCATCAGGGTGGTGGTTTCCAGCCAAGCCGTAATAGTTGTTTTTGGAAAGCCCCATAAAAACTGTTAAAAGCGTGTTGTGCCAAGAAGCGATAATAATTGGTCTTCCGCTGGAGACCGCATCTTTAAAATGGTAGCGATCTTTAAATTCCCACTTATTAGTATTGTAAAAGAACCTTAACAAAGAAGGTCCAAATGTTCCACCAAACCAAACAAGAAATCTGTTTTTAAGTCTTTTTTCGTTTTTAGGGTTGGCCATTATAACCTGCTGAGTATAGCTTGGGCCGCTCTTTCATAAACACCTGGCATACCAATTGATCTACGCACCTGACTCATTCCACTAAGCATTGTCTTGCGCTTTTCGGTATCAG
>CEVH01021223.1_pt1 | contig 10711 bp, 10 predicted proteins | sample 356521 | NCBI WGS metagenome assembly CEVH01 (sample SAMEA2623446, study PRJEB7988) | marine metagenome | isolation source: saline water (ENVO:00002010), including
TAATATACCTGCGCCTGCGCCTTTTGAAACTACTTTTTTTACTGGACAACCATAGTTAATATCTATAATATCAGGATTCGATTTTTCTACTATATCAACAGCTTGTAGCATAGAATCCAGTTTTGCTCCAAAAATCTGTATTCCCACAGGCCTTTCTTTTTCATAAATATCCAGTTTTATAACACTTTTTGCCGCGTCTCTAATTAGGCCTTCTGAAGAAATAAATTCCGTGTAAACGACATCTGCACCATTCTCTTTACATAGCGCTCTGAATGGAGGGTCACTTACATCTTCCATTGGTGCTAGCAATAACGGGAATTCACCCAGCTCTATGTCGGATATTTTAACCAATTTTACTAGTTTATAAGAACAAAGATAACCAAGTCTTTATTATAATCTTTTAACAATAATTTTTACTTACTTTTGTCTTCTCAAGTTCGCTGATGAAAAACATTCGAAATTTTTGCATTATTGCCCACATAGACCACGGCAAAAGCACACTTGCTGACAGGCTATTAGAGTTCACTGGGGCAATCTCTGACAGAGAAAAACAGGACCAGCTTTTAGATGATATGGACCTGGAAAGAGAAAGGGGAATTACTATAAAGTCTCATGCAATTCAAATGTACTATACTCACAATGAAGAAGATTTTGTTTTAAACTTAATTGACACGCCTGGACATGTAGATTTTTCATATGAAGTCTCAAGATCAATTGCTGCTTGTGAAGGCGCTCTGTTAGTTGTTGATGCAGCACAAAGCATACAGGCTCAAACTATATCAAACTTATATCTTGCCTTGGAAAATGATCTGGAAATAATTCCTGTTTTAAACAAGGTTGATTTGCCTAGTGCAAATCCCCAAGAGGTTACAGACGATATTGTTGATTTGCTTGGGTGTAAAGAAGAAGATGTTATTCCGGCGAGTGCTAAAACAGGTCTAGGAATAAAAGACATTCTTGAGGCGATTATTGGAAAAATTCCTTCACCAAAAGGAGATGCCTCTAAGCCTCTTCAGGCCTTAATCTTTGACTCTGTATACAATCCTTTTAGGGGGATTGAAACATACTTTAGAGTAATCGACGGGTCAATTAAAAAAAATCAAAAAATTAAATTTTTAGCTACCAACAAAGCTTATGGTGCTGACGAAGTTGGTACACTTAACCTTAAACAAAGCCCAAAACAAGAAATCTTTACTGGTGATGTTGGTTATTTAATTACTGGAATTAAAGAGGCTAAGGAAGTTAAGGTAGGTGATACAATAACTGATTTTGAAAACCCAACTAAAGACGCTGTCTCTGGCTTTGAAGATGTAAAGCCTATGGTTTTTGCAGGAATTTACCCTGTTGACACTGAAGATTATGAAGAGCTACGAGGCGCAATGGAAAAGCTTCAGTTAAATGATGCTTCTCTTGTTTTTGTCCCAGAAAGCTCTGCGGCTCTTGGTTTTGGGTTTAGATGTGGGTTCCTCGGAATGCTTCATATGGAAATTGTACAAGAAAGGCTTGAAAGAGAATTTGGAATGACCGTAATTACTACAGTTCCAAACGTATCATATCATGCTTATTCAAAAAAACAGCCAGACGATATAATACTTGTAAACAACCCTTCGGATTTGCCTGACCCCTCATACCTAGATAGAGTTGAAGAGCCTTTTATTAAGGCGTCTATTATCACAAAATCAGATTTTATAGGAAATGTGATGTCTCTTTGTATAGAAAAAAGAGGTGTAATCAAAAGCCAGACATATTTAACAACGACCAGGGTTGAATTAATCTTTGACATGCCTTTAGCTGAAATTGTTTTTGATTTTTATGATCGGCTAAAGACTGTTTCAAAGGGATATGCTTCTTTTGATTATTCACCAATTGGACTACGAGAGTCTAAACTCGTAAGAGTTGATATCTTGCTAAATTCTAAACCTGTTGATGCTCTTTCTGCTCTGATTCACACAGACAACGCATATAGAGTTGGTAAAAAAATCTGTGAAAAACTTAGAGAGCTTATTCCTCGCCAGCAGTTTGATGTTCCTATTCAGGCAGCAATTGGAACTAAAATCATAGCAAGAGAAACAATTAAAGCATTAAGAAAAGATGTGACGGCAAAATGTTACGGGGGAGATATTACCAGAAAAAGAAAGCTTCTTGAAAAACAGAAAAAGGGAAAAAAGAGAATGCGTCAAGTAGGAAGTGTTGAAATTCCTCAAGAGGCATTCATGGCAGTGCTTAAGCTTAACGATTAGGAGTTATTTTCTTTTCTTATACGGAAATTCTCCAATAATATTTCCTGTAGGATAGTATCGGGCCACAACATATACTTTCCCGCTCTTAGATCTTGCAGAAGCAATTCCAACCTCTTTTGTGTTAAACCAAACCATTTGCGTATAGTGTCCTACTTTTTTTGAAAGCCACCTGTTTTTTCTAATTTTTGAATAACGATAATCTTCTATTTCATCATACCATCCTCTCGAGGCGTCCAGCAGTGGGGTCTCTGAATAAATGTAGGTTGTAGTTCCTCCAAATTCTATGCTTTCAAAAGACATTGTTAAGTTTTCACCGTTTTTGGTTTTACTGTGTTTAAAGTTGTTGGTTTTGGCCAGGTGCTGAGCATACTTTAAAGCGTCTTTTTCAAGTTTTTCTGACCAAATCAAGGGTGTTGAACCAACCTCATTCCTTGCTTTATTATGTAGATCCAAGGCTTTTTTTTGGTCTTCAGAGCTTTGGCTAAAAACAAAAAACGGTATGAATAAAAAAAGAAAGTATATTATTGGTTTCATAACTCTTTTCTATAACCAATTGCTAAGCATTTTTATTGTGTTGCCTTTTAGTCCTTTAGTGTAATTCGCAATACTGAGCAGGCTGCCCTTTCTGTAAACTTATCTTTTCCGCCGCCAAAGAGGACTTTAATCCAATTGTCTTTTTCAGGTGTTCCAAGAATCAATAGGTCATATCCAGCGGAAACTTCAGAAATTGTATCTACAGGTTTGTCGCTTTTAAACACTTTAACATCTGCATTAACTTTTGACTGTTTTAACTTTTCTTGTGTTCTTGTTTTTGATGCCTCAAATGAATTGTTATTTTCTGGGATTATATGAAGAACGGTTAATTTTGCACCATAGTGTCTGCAGATATTGTCTGCTATTCCGATAAAGTTTTTGTCTTTTCTGCCAGGCCTTAGTGCTAGTACCACTTTTCCAATATACCTTATTCCGTTGTCTTTGTATAGCGCCAAATTTGAATTTATATTTGCCAAGAGCCATCCTATGGGGTTGCTTATAAAAATCCCCGAATTGGGCCTTGCCCCCCAACCCATTACCAACCACTTACAGCTTTCTTGAGAGCTAAGCTTATTGATTGTTTGGGACAACTCATATGTTACAACAGCCTCAAAATCAACTCTAAGCTCTTTTGAGTCTGCCAGGCCATTTATTCTTCTTTTTAAAGAGGCTGAGGTTGGAGAATCCTCCATAAAGGCTGTAAAATCTGTTTGGTTCGGAACCTCTGTTATGTCAAATGCATGAACTTTGTTTGTGCTTTTTATTGCCGCAGCCATCTCAACCAACATTTCAGGTGAAGCCTCATCTCCAAGCAAGGGCACAACAACTTCAGCGTTAGTTGTGATCGTGTCTTCCGCATTGTCTGTTTCTTCTGAGTATTCTCTGATTTTAGACGCGTCTTTTCTGAAGAAAGAAAGGATTCCATAGCTTGAGGCTATTCCGCTTCTTTCAGATTTACTGCCATAAACTAAAAATATTAAGAACCCTAAAACTACTACTCCCAACACAGAAACCACAGGCATTATGCCCAGGTATGCCAATAAAACTATACCGCTTAGAATGCCAAAAATCTGAACATAGGGATATAAAGGGGATTTAAACGTTGGTTTATACCACTGAGCATTTGTCTCTCTTAAAACAATTACGGTGAGCTCATTAAAAATAAACATCAAAACTTTAAAAGCACTAGCAAGCTTTGCAATCTTTACGACATCTAAGAAAATTATTGCCAGGGCTATTAATGTAGATGTCGTAAGAATTGCTGAGACAGGAGTCATAAATTTAGTGTTTACTCCCGCAAGATAGCTGGGCAATAATCCGTCTTTTGACATGGCAAAAGGAAATCTTGACGAAGCAAGAACCCCAGAGTTTGCCATGGAAAGGAGTGTTAATACTCCAACCACTCCAGCAATTAAGCCTATAGTGTCTCCCCCAATAGTTTGAAACAAAGTATAAATAGGCTTGGTGTCTTCTGCAAGCAATGAGGCTTCAACATTACCTACTAAAACCAAGGCTACCAAACAGTATATTGTAGTGATAAGGAATAACGAGATTATCATTGTTAAAGGAAGGTTTTTCGCAGGATTTTTTATTTCTCCTGCTACCGCTGCAATCTTTGTTACTCCAGCATATGAAATATATAAAAATGCGACCCCAGAAATAAAACCATTTGTTCCTTCTGAGAAAACTGGCTCAGTAAGCTTTGTGTCAAAGGTGTTAAAGCCAAAGAAAATAATTACTATAAGTGAAATAATGCTTATTGAGACTATAAAAAGCTGTGTCTTTTCAACTTTCTTTAATCCAAAAACATTAAGTAAAAAAATTAACAACAGCGCTAACAGGGCTATCGCTTTTGTATATGCTTCATCAAAATTTACTACTACATAAAGATATGCGCTAAGCCCCACCAACGAAAAGGCGCTTTTTAAAAGAAGTGACAGCCACAGACCAATTCCAGCAATCGTTCCAAACAATGGGCCAAAAGCTCTTTCAATATACACATACGTTCCTCCTGACTTTGGCATCGCTGTTCCTAGTTCGGACTTAGACAATACCGCCGGTAATATACATAAAGCAGCTACCAGAAAAGCCAACCACACGGAAGAGCCCGTGATTCCAACAGCAAGACCAGGAAGCACAAATATTCCACTTAGCATTCCCCCAATGCTTACGGCAATAGCGCCAGGCAAGCTTAATGTTCTCTCTAACTTCTTCAAAATATTATTTTATCTTTAATAAAAATACTAAATAATATCTTCTATTGAATCTTTATCCAATAATTGCTGGAAATTTTATGCTTGACGGCGGTGCAATGTTTGGTGTTGTGCCAAAATCCATTTGGCAAAAAACGAACCCTGCAAACAATGACAATATGGTAAAGGTTGCTGCTCGCTGTTTACTTATCGAGGATAAAGAAAAGCTTATTCTTGTTGATGCTGGAATGGGAGATAAGCAAAGTGAAAGGTTTTTCAGCTATTACTATCGTTGGGGTCCTGAAACACTCGATAAGTCAATTAAAAATTGTGGCTTTCACCCTGATGATGTCACAGATGTTTTTTTGACACACCTACACTTCGATCATTGTGGGGGGGCTGTCGTTAAAACTGGAGAAAACATTTATAAAACCGCCTTTAAGAACGCAAAATATTGGAGCAATAAATCGCATTGGGATTGGGCAACAGACCCCAATAAGCGTGAAAAAGCATCTTTCTTAACAGAAAATATTGACCCTATTATAAGCTCTGGACAGTTGTCTTTTTTAGAAAAAGATCCCATTAATTACTTGACCGAATCTCCTCTTGGTTTTGATGTTTTATTTGTTGATGGTCATACCGAAAAACAAATGATTCCTGTAATTACTTACCGCGGTCAAAAAGTTGCTTTTTGTGCAGATCTTGTGCCTACATCAGGACATGTTCCGCTCCCATATATTCCTGGCTATGATATTAGGCCTCTGGTTTCATTGAAAGAAAAGGAATTATTCTTAAATTTCTGTTGTGAAAATAATGTGTTTTTATTCTTTGAGCATGATGCTTTTGAAGAAGTTGGCTCCCTTCATAAGACAGAGCGTGGAATAAGATTAAACAAAACTTTTAAACTTTCAGAGTTATGAAAAACCCCTTTATTTTTATTATTTATCTTCTGCCTTTTCTTTTGTTTTCTCAGGAAAAAAACAGCCTCTGGCAACAAGAAGTGGATTATAGCATGGTTATAGATGTTGATGTAGAAAGCCACACCTATACAGGAACTCAAAGCTTGGTCTATACCAACAACTCCCCCGACGATTTAGACCGAGTGTTTTATCACTTATATTTTAATGCCTTTAAGCCAGGTACGGACTTAGAGCAAAACTCGAGATATTCAAATGATGACTCTAGAACCATGTCAAAAAACATATTAATGCTTGAGGAAAAAGACTGGGGGGATATGCAGGTTAAATGGATGTTACAAGACGGTGTTCCTGTTGAATTCAACATAGAAGAAACCATTTTAGAAGTTAGTCTTGCAAACCCTATTGGCACGGGAAAAAGCACAACGCTAGAAATGGAATTTTTTGTTCAAACCCCTGCAATGATTAGACGGTCTGGCAAAAACAGCGAAGACAATGTAGCTTTTTCTATGTCTCAGTGGTATCCAAAATTATGTCAATATGATGACGAAGGGTGGCACGCTAACCCATATATAGGAAGAGAGTTTTATGGTGTATGGGGAAATTTTGACGTTACCATAAATATAGATAAGAATTATGTTGTCGCAGCATCCGGGTATTTACAAAATCCTGAGTTAATAGGGCATGGTTATGCCCCTCTTAAAAAAGGTGTGATACACAAAAATAAAATTGCCTGGAGGTTTATTGCTCCCGATGTGCATGACTTTAGTTGGGCTGCTGACCCGGACTTTGTTCATGATTATGTTGACATTAAAGAAGGGCCCAGAATGCATTTCTTCTATAAAAGAGACTCTGAATATGTAAATTTATGGAAGGAGTTTCAGCCAACGGCTGCTGATTTTTTAACTTTTTTTAGTGAAAAAATAGGAAAATATCCTTACTCTCAATATTCTGTGATTATGGCTGGAGATGGTGGAATGGAATATGCAATGTGTACATTTATTGATGGTGTTGGACATCCAACAATAAGAAGCCTGTTGTCGGTTACTTCTCATGAAATTGCTCACACCTGGTTTCAGTTTTTAATGGCCACAAATGAGTCAAAACACTCTTGGATGGACGAGGGCTTTACGAGCTACATTGATGATGTTGCTATGAATGTTGTATTAAATGAAGGGAAGGCTCTTGCTAACGAAAATGCTTATAAAGATTATTTTTGGTGGGTTTCAACAGGATTAGAAGAGCCTTTGACAACACATGCAGACAGATATAAATATAATACTGGTTATGGTGTTAGCGCTTATGACAAAGGGTCAATCTTTTTATCGCAGCTGAAATACGTAATTGGAGAAAAACACTTTGACAATACACTAAAAAAATATTTTGTTGACTGGTCGTTTAAGCACCCTAAACCTAATGATTTCATTAGGTCAGCTGAGAAAGTCTCTGGTCTAGAACTTGACTGGTATTTATTAGATTGGACTCAATCAACAATGACCATAGATTACTCTCTTAATTCTGTATATGGCGTTGATAATAAAACTAAGGTAGTTTTAAAAAGAATAGGCCAAATGGGGATGCCTATTGATTTAAGAGTGGTTTTAAACTCTGGAGAAGTATTGGACTATAATATTCCTTTGACAAAAATGAGAGGGTCAAAACCTTTGGAGAGTTCTACGCTGTTAGGCTCTTGGAGTTGGGCGAAACCTTTTTACGAGTTTTGGTTAAATGTTGATTCAAGTGATATTTCTAGAATTATTATTGACCCAAAAAATGAAATGGCTGATGTTAATAGAGATAACAATTATTTAAACTTATAGCTTGTCTTTATTTCCTTTAAATAAATCCCTTTCCTTAAAAAGCTCCTCGGAAATAGAGGCTGTTTTTAAAGGAGGTAATAAAATCTCCTCAAAAACAATTTCTCTCCACTATGCAGAATTAACCAAAGACAAAACATTTAAAGTGGCTTTTACAGTTGGGAAAAGAAACCACAAACTTGCCGTAAGCAGAAACAAATTAAAGAGATTAATGAAGGAGTCATTTCGTTTAAATGCTGGAGTGTATTTAAATCCTAGTTTAAATTATCACATTGTTTTTGTCTATTATTCATCCAAGCATGAGTCATATTCTGATATTGAAAAATGTATAAAATCACTACTTTTGTCGTTTAAGAACAAAGTGTCGCCTTGAAAAAATTATATTTTCTTTTATCTCTTCTTTTAACTTTTAATTTAACTGCTCAGTTTAATGTAGAGCATTCTGTGTATTTTGATACTGACGTTTATAACTTAACCGAAACGGAAACAACAAGGCTCAATAAATTTCTGTCATCGCTATCAAAAGAAGAGGTTCAGAAAATAGAAATTTATGGTTTTTGTGATGATCGAGGTAGTAATAACTATAATCTTGAATTGTCTCAAAATAGAGCTGATGCTATAAAAATTGTTTTTAGTGAAGCTTCTTTTTTTCCTGAGAAAATAATTACTGTAGATGGTCGCGGTGAATTGCTTTTAAATATTGTTGATGAAAGTGATTTATCTGTGATTCGAGCTTTAAACAGAAGAGTTGATATAGTTATAAGCTATCCTGAAATTAATGAACCTGAAATTTCGTCAAAAGAAAAAGAAAATAAACTTTTATTAGAAAATGTTTTATTTATAACCGGCTACAGTTACCTCACAAGAGGATCAAAAAAAGTTTTGGCTGATGTTGCAGAATCACTAAAAAAAGAAACCTTTTCTTTTATAATTCAAGGTCATGTTTGTTGTACTGAGGGTGAGCTTGATGCTATTGATAGAAAAACAAATAAAAGAAATCTTTCAATTGCCAGAGCTAAATTTGTTTATGACTATCTACTATCACAAGGAATTAAAAAATCTCGAATGTCATATGAAGGTTTAGCTCATAAGTTTCCTTTGGGTGGAAGCGAAGATAAAGATAGGCGAGTAGAAATTTTGATCTTATCTGATTAAATCTAAAAACATTTTTTGATGAGGAATTCCATCTTCTAGATATTCTTCTCCTTTTTTATAAAATCCTAGTTCTTTATAAAATTTATCCAAGTATTGTTGGGCAGATAATTCTATTTTTTTTTCATTAAGATTATCTTTTATATACTCTATTGACTTTCTCATTATTTTTTTTCCTAGCTCTTTTCCCCTATTTTTTTCTGAAACCAAAACTCGTCCAATGCTTGGATTTTCATAATAATCTCCACTCTTGAGGATTCTTGTATATGCTATAATATTGTTTTTTTCTTTATAATATATATGAATTGCTTTTTGATCTTTGTTATCCATGTCTTGGTATACACAGTTTTGTTCAACAACAAAAACCTCTGATCTTAATCTTAAAATTTGATAAAGTTCACTATTTTCTAATTCATTAAAGGTTTTTACAAAAAGCATCTATATTTTATTTATTCTCCTTTGATGTCTACCTTCTTCGAATTCAGTTTCTATAAAAGATTTAATAATTTGTAAAGCTTCTTGTTTTGAAATAAATCGGGCGGGGATACAAATAATATTAGCATTATTGTGTTTTTTTGCTAGCACGGCTATTTGTTCATTCCAACATAAGGCAGCTCTAACTTTCTTATGCTTATTTGCCGTCATTGAAACTCCATTTCCACTACCACAAATTAATATTCCTAAATCACTCTTATTATTTTGCACATCCAAAGAAACCGGGTGAGCAAAATCTGGATAATCTACACTTTCTATATTATTTGTCCCATGATTAATAATATCATATTTGTCTTTTAGTTTATCAATTATATAATTTTTATAATCAACTCCAGCATGATCATTACCAATGGATATATTCATAAAATTTATTATTCAAAAATTATATTTAATTCATTATTTATCTCTTCCGACGGTCCTAAATCTGTATTAAAAATAGTTCTTATAAAAATTTTTGCTGTATCTCCTACCATCTGATTATCAAAGAATATTTGTTGTCTAGGTTCATAATTATAATTACTATATGTACCTAAATTATCGATTTGTGAATTTGGTTCATAAGAATAACCTACAATATTTAGGGGTGGAAAATTATTTGCCATATTTTCTATAGTGATTGTTTCATTTCCAACGGGAATAGGGTTATTGAATTCATCATCATAAAAAAATCCAAATAAACTATATAAAGGAACTGTAAAAGTTATTCCGTCTATCCAAATCCAATAATTTGAATCATAAGCTGTTGAAACCAAAGGAACACCATTTATCTCATAGTTTTCTTTTAATCTACTTAGTTCTCCTTGAATAGTAAAATAATTATATCCTTGATGTTCAATATGCCAATACCCATTTTCATCCTCGTAAACACCTGGAGAAACCAGTGGATCAATCCAAAAGTTAGCACTGCATTCTTCATTTAAACAAGGAGATAAATCTATTTGATTTTCTTCTTCATTGTCACATGAATACAAAATCAAAAAAAATATAAACACATATTTAAATATATTGTTCATTATCTTAAATAATGTGTTTATAAATTTGCAATCCTTTTTAAACATACTATTACAATCAAAATTTATCATATTTAATTTACAACTTATTAAAATTAATTAATGTTTTTTAAAAAAAACCTTTTTTTTATTTTTCAAATATTTAGATTAATAATTTTTATTTAAGAATGTTAATATCTTACTTAATTAATTGATTAATAATTATTTAATTATAAATAGTGTGTTTGTTTTATTTTAATATGATTTTAATAAGTATAAAAACAAATATTTTATATAAAGTTATCATAGATACTAACAAACTATAATAGTTAAAAAAATTTATTTAAAATTTATTTTATAATAATATTAAATGTT
>CEVH01016681.1_pt1 | contig 10594 bp, 11 predicted proteins | sample 356521 | NCBI WGS metagenome assembly CEVH01 (sample SAMEA2623446, study PRJEB7988) | marine metagenome | isolation source: saline water (ENVO:00002010), including
AAATGTCTTTACTTAATTTAGGTTTAATAGAAAAATACATATCAAACAATCAAGTCAAAAAAAGGGATACTAATGGTAAACCTTTTACTGATATTGTACCCGTTCCATATAGATGGACACATGGGGCAACTGATTTACATTTAGGTGATGGTATGATTATATATTCTACCATACAAATGATGAGAGCAAAGGTATGTGTATGTTTAGGAAGTGGTGGTGGATTTATTCCTCGTATAATGACACAAGCGAGAATAGATTTGCATGACCAAAAAATATTTACAGGTCTAAAACAAATGGAGTGGGGTGATTGTGGTACTACATTCGTAGTTGATGCAGATAACGGAGTAGGAGGATTTACTGATTGGACGGATAAACGTTCATTCTTTAGAAAAAACTTCGATTGTAGAGTTATCTTAGATACCACCGAAAACGCATTTTATAACTTCTTTGTTAAGGAAGATATAAAGATAGATTACCTACACATAGATGCGGGTCATTCGTATGATGATGTTAAAAATGATTTTACTCTTTACTCAAGTATCTTATCGGATTATGGTGTAATTTCAATCCACGATACAGATGAATCTTTTGAAAAAGAACTCATCGTAACAGAAGATGTAAAAGAAAAAAACCATCATGCTCCATTTGATGGACCTAATAAACTCATAAAAGAACTAAAAGAAAGTAACGAATGGGAACTTTTCAATTTCTTCAACAACGGAGTGATGAAAGAAAAACCATCTACAACTGGGTTGACACTGATACAAAGATGCAGGATTTAAACTTAGTAACTGTAGTTGGGCATAACATCACTATGTTACCACATATGTTGGAATACTATCAGCAATTTGTGGAGAAAAAAAATATCTTTATCGTAGTTTATCGACAAGATGAAAACGATGGGATATTAGAACAAATTGAAAACTTGGGGTGGACTCCTTACAAAGTAGTAACTGAACCAAAGTTTCATTGGGAAAAAGTAACTGAACTTTATAACGAAGTTAAGATGACTAAACCAAACGATTGGTGGATTGTATCGGATGATGATGAGATTCAGATTTATCCAAAGCCAATCGAAGAAATGATTGATGAATGCGAAGTAAAAGGATGGGAGTTTATCACAGGTGGATTCTTGGATAGGATTGGAGAGGATGGGAGTTTTCCCATCGTAGATAGCGAAACTAATATATGGGAAGTATTTCCGTATAGTGGTTTTTTTAGGTATCCACTTAGTGGAGCTTGTCCAAACAAAGTGTGTGTAATGAAAGGAAAGATTCAAATAACAAACGGACAACATTATGCACACATTGATGGAAAGGATGTGTGGGGTAAAGAGGGTGTAGAACATCCACTTAGATATCCACCAGGTAGAGGTGAGGGATTTATACAAGTTCATCACTTCAAATGGGATTCAACTGTTTTAGAAAGATTAAAAGAAGTTTCAGAAACAGAAGAAGATTACACTTTTTGGGAAGAATACAAAAAGATGTACAAAGCAATCGAAGTTTTCGATTGGAAAATTGATATTAATAATCCTATGTTTGGTTTAGTTAGAAACATACCGATTCAAAACGAACATTGGGATTATCAATATTGGAATAGATTAACAAAAGGAATATTAAAAATTTAAAAATTATGGCAAAGAAAGCAGCAAAAGTAGAAGAAGCAAGTATCTCAGCTAATGGTGGAAACTTTGACCCTCTATTAGAGGAAAGAAAAGTTAAAGCATTGGAAAAGATAGCTAATTCAGTAGATGCACTTACTTTATGGTTTGAAGAAATCGATAAAGAAGAATGGGGACCAAGAATGGAATGGTACTTATCACTTTGGAAAGATAAATATATAGATGGCGAAAAATAAAATTGGTATAGTTGTTCCTTACAGAAATCGTAGAGAACATCTTAACCATTTTATTCCTTCTATATCAAATCATCTTAAAAAGCAAAAGATACCATTTGAAATTATTGTGGTAGAACAAGCTGATGATAAACCTTTCAATAGAGGTAAGTTACTTAACATTGGTGTAGAAAGAGCAAAAAAGTTAAAATGTACCTATGTAGCTCTGCATGATGTGGATATGTTACCTATGGATGTTGATTATTCATATGTAAACAGACCAACTCATCTTGCTACAAACTTTCTATCTGATGTAGGAGAGAAAAGAATTATCTTCGATTCATATTTCGGAGGAGTTACTTTATTTCCTATAATGGATTATTACAAAGTAAATGGATATTCAAACGAATATTGGGGATGGGGATATGAAGATGATGATTTATTATTCAGATGTAAAGAAAACTTTTTTGATTTAAATCTAAAACACCAACCAATTAAAACTTGGAACACCGCTGGTTTAGAATTCAATGGATATGATAGTGAAGTTAAAATACCAATGAAATTTGGATTGGATAATTACACTATGTTAATAGAATGTGAACCATATAAAATGGAATTAAGTGAAAACTTAGAAGTAGATGAATATTCCATTTTATCAGTACCTGGTTATGATACTGGATTTACTTTTAATTCATTTAAGCGATTTAAGTTTGAAACGTTTACATCTAAAAAAGAATGTATAAGTTTAAAATCAACAATCGGTACAGAAAGAAGAACTACACTTATGGTGGTTGTAGACCAATATAATAAGTTTATTAAACTATATCAAGATGGTGAGTTAATTGATGAAGCTGAATTTGAAGGTAGATTATTACCATACCACAATCAAAAATATTTTTATTTAGGTAGACCTGGTCCGGGTTCAATGAATAATAGGAGACCTTTTAAGGGGCTGATAAATCAATTAGCAATTTGGAATCATTCATTAGAGCCAGGTCAAGTAGAAGCTATATATAATAACTTAGGTATTGGTGTTACTGAAGGATTTGAGGGATACACCACACCACATTGTTTAGAATGTGCATATGATGCGAAGGCATCTACATATCACAAACTAATTGAACTTAGTGGTAATGGTTCAAATGGAAAAATACACTATTGTAATAGAATATCAACTCCACATACAGAAGATTATCAGGAGATAACAATTCCGTGGAGAAGAAAATCTAAATTTAAATTATTATTTCACGAAGATAATGGATTTTATGAAAATAAATGGATTTATACAGAAACTCGTAAAAACCAACTTAGATTTTACAATAAAGTTTTAAAAGGTAAAACGAATTGGAGACGAGATGGAATTGATTCTTTAAAATTCAAAACTATAAGTGATAACAAACTAACATTTGGTATTGAGAGAGGAACTCAAACAGTCAACTATATAACAGCAGAATTATGAAAAATAAAAAACAAATAGTAGGATTTACGGCTGGTAATTTTGATTTAATTCATCCGGGTTATGTTTATACGTTTGAAGCGGCTAAGCAACATTGTGATAAATTCATAGTGTTTCTACATAGAGACCCATCCGAACATAGAAAATCAAAATACAAACCCGTTATTCCTATACACGAAAGATATCGTACATTGATGGCTATAAGATACATCGATGAAGTATATGTATATCAGACAGAAGAAGAACTCAGAGGATTGATAGAGTTTTTTAAACCCGATATAAGAATCTTAGGTGAAGATTATATTGGTAAATCATTCACAGGTGATGACTTACCACCAAAGGTTGTTTATACAACTCGAGCACATGGTTGGTCAACAACTAAGATGAAAGATATGATTGCTATGCAAACAATCAAACAAAATCCTGAAATAAAAGAAGCAGCAAAGTTTTTTGAAAGAAAAATGGAAATGGATTAATGAAGTTAGGAGTTTGTGTACCATATAGAAACAGAGAAGCTCATCTAAAAGAGTTTGTACCAAAAGTTGGAGCATATTTAGAATCCAAAGGTATAGATTATTGTATGTACTTTGCTCATCAAGTAGATGATAAGTTATTTAACAGAGGAGCAACAAAAAATGTAGCTGCAAAACATGCGTTTGAAGATGGATGTGATTACATTGTTTGGCACGATATAGATATGATACCAGAAGAAGGATGTGATTATTCTTTTCCTGAAAAAACTCCAATTCATATAGCAACAAATATATCTCAAATGAATTACGAACTGAAATATCAAGAATATTTTGGTGGAGCAGTACTTTTTAATAAAGAACAAGTAGAAAAAACCAATGGATACTCAAATGATTATTGGGATTGGGGTATGGAAGATGATGATTTGTTTTGGAGATGTTATTTAGAGGGATATGCTAATGTAAGAGAATTACAAATTGGTAAACAAAACTTTTTAAGGTTCAATGGTACTAATTCAAAAGTAACAATCCCAGTAGATAGAGGTATAGCACATCTAACATCCAAATCACATACAGTTTCAGTATTGGTAAAAGCAAACCAACAAGAAGAAAAAGTACCAATATGGTTAGTTGGTGATTATGATAGAAGATTTTGTGAATATCCAATAATTAGAAGAGCTGGTTACGATTGGGGATTAAGTTATAACAATAGTAGAGCATATACATCACTATTATGGAATCACAAAAAAGAAGCTCTATATCAATGGATGAAACGATACGAAAATTATTGGAGTTGGATAACCTTATCAATTGATACTGAGAATAATAAAATACATTTTTACTTAAATGGTAATGAATCAGATGCAAGGCATGGACATGGTACTCATTCACCACTTAGTTTTGATGGTAAGTTAAAAAGATATGGTTCTATGCCATTTACATTAGGGCATACTACATCAGTTGGTGAAAGAGATGCTAGTAGATTCTTCAGAGGTGATATAGCAAAGGTAATGTTATGGGATAGAAAATTAGAAGCTCATGAAATCAAAGAACTAACAAATAATATTCCATCAAATGGATTAAAACTTCACTACGAATTTGAAAATGGTGAAGCAAAAGATATTAGTGGTAATGGTTATAATGGTGAAGTAGATACAATAACTACTGGAGAAGAAATAATTAAATTATCACAACCACCAATTCCACATCGAAGAAAAGGAAGAATGTTTTGTTTATATCATAAGGATGAAGGATTAATATCAGATGATAAAGGACAAGATAGGTGGGCTAAAGGTGAAACAACCGCAAGAAATGAAAGAAGATATGTTTTGGAAATGCAGCAAGGTAAATGGGATTATAAATCCGATGGTATAAAGCAGCTAAAATATGAGTTGGTTAGTATAGAAGAAATCAACCCCAAGGCAAAAATGATAAATGTAAAGTTTTAATATATATTAATATATGTCAACGGAAAATAATTGGAATCATCACGAAAATAAACACTTCGTATCCACAAAAAACAAATTAGATAAAGTTGGATGTGGATTTTGTTTAGCAAAATGGACACAGGTTACGATACAGATGCAAACTGGTCATACACATTCGTGCCACCATCCGAAAACACATAAGATACCTTTAAGAGAGATTCAAAGAAATCCATCTGCTCTTCACAATACTTCATTTAAGAAGAGAAGAAGGAAAGAAATGCTTGAAGGTAAAAGACCTAAAGAGTGTGATTATTGTTGGAATGTAGAGGATAACTCAAATCAATTTTCAGATAGAATTTTTAAATCTAATGAAAGTTGGTCTTTACCTCATATGGATGAAATAGCAACATCCGATTGGAGAGCCGATTATAATCCAAAGTATGTAGAAGTGGCATTCTCTCATACTTGTAACTTTAAATGTTCTTATTGTGGACCTGCTTACTCAACAACTTGGCAGCAAGAAGTTGAAAAGTTTGGAGGTTATCCAACTTCAGATGATTTTAATTCTAAACAAAGACATATTGATGAAGATAAGTGGCCTCAAAAACAAACTGAACATAATCCTTATGTAGAAGCATTTTGGAAATGGTGGCCTGATTTGTATAGAGATTTACATACATTTAGAATCACTGGTGGTGAACCACTTTTATCCAAAGATACTTGGAAGGTATTAGATTATATTATAGAAGAAAAGAATCCAAACAAAAATTTACAATTAGCAATCAACTCTAATTTGGGTATTGATGATAAATTAGTTGATAGATTTATTGATAAAATAAATAAAATTTGTGATGAAGATAGAGTTAAAGAATTTATTATATTTACATCAGTTGATACTTGGGGTGAACAAGCTGAGTACATTAGAACAGGTTTAGAATTTAATAGATTTTGGGATAATCTAAATAAAATACTTACTAAGTGTCCAAGAGTTAATATCACAGTGATGGGAACATACGGACTTCTTTCTGTTCCTAATTACATAAAACTTATAGATGGTATTTATGGGTTAAAGCAAGAGTATGGAACAAATGATAGGTACTGGGCATCTGCGGTATTTTTAGATTCATCATATCTAAGATATCCTTGGCATCAAAGTGTACAATTACTACAAGACCAAAAATGGAAGGATACAGTATTAGAACAATCAAAACTTATGTTCTTTCAAGGTGTACCAATTTTTGACCACAACTACATCGGATACTCAGATATAGAAATACAAAAAGTAAAAAGAATATATGATTGGATGAATGCTGATGTAGACCCTAAACATCTAAAAATGTCAATGCAAAACTTTTATAGATATTTTAATGCGCATGATGAGAGGAGAAATACAAACTTTTTACAAACTTTTCCTGAGTTAGAAGAATTTTATTATAAATGTAAATCACTATGTTAAAGATATTACACAAAAGGCCTTGGTTTATTACAAATAACAACAGTTATAGATTTACTGATACAAATGTTTGGGAATCTACACAAAAGGATTTTACTTTTTATGTAGAGTTTCAAATGGATGAAGTAAATACTGGTAATACTCATTGTATTTTTTGTAGACCAGGAAAACATATGGGAGTATTTGCTAAGAATAGAAATATGTTTACTTGGGATTTTTGGGATGTGATTGATGGACAATCTCATTTTAATGATATATCATTTTATGTTGGTAAAGAAAATTTATATAAAAGATATGTTATGATTATAAGTCATGATTCATTAGCAAAAAAATTTAAAGCAAAATTAACTTGTTTAGATGATGGTAAAACATATTCAAATGAAATAGAGTATATTGGTGGATTGCATGATTATAGTGATACCCCATTTAACTTTGGAATAGCAAACTATGAACATGATTTATCAGATGAGCATAAAGCAATATGCCAATATAATTTATATAGAGCTGGGTTATTTGATACTTTACATACATTTCAAACAATAGAAGATTTTTTAGAAAAAAATAAAGATGTAAAAAGAAATCTTAAAAAATCTTTATCAAATTCTATATTTTTGATAAATACAAATGAATTAACAAAGTATAAGGCATACGATAATAGTGGAAATTGTTTTAATTTAGAAATAAACATTGGATTAATTAAAAAAATATATGATGTTGAGCCTTGGAGAACATTAGATGTAAGTATTTTAGGAGATGAAAGAACAGTTATTTGAAATATTATGTCCTGATGGATATGTTAAAAATGGTTTTGATAAAACAAAGTTAAAAACCATATTTGCAAACAGTATGATTGTAAATTATGATAAGAATACATTTACATTAGACCACATTGATACCAGTGATGGTAAAAAAACTACAATAAGGGATTTTTCTAAGCACCAAAATGAATCTGTATTCAAAATTGTAATTGATAATGATTGTAAACTTTCTAATTTAGCAGATAGTACAATAAATTTGATAAGAGATTCTATAGAAAATGGGAATATTGAATTTATTTTAGAAAATCCAAACAATTTAAAACTAACATCAGAAGAATATGAAATTTTAAAAGAATTCAAATATGAAATATGATAAAATTTTAATAACAGGTGGGGCTGGATACTTAGGTTCAGTAATTACTCAAGCATTTTTCAATAGAGGTATGGTAAAAAAGCTTGTTATTTATGATAACTTAATGTACAACCAAACATCATCGATGAATTTTTCACATCAAAAGAACTTTGAGTTTGTATATGGTGATGTTAGAGATAAAAAATTATTAAAAAAGTACGTTGAAGAAGCTGATATTATCATTCCATTAGCAGCAATCGTTGGATTTCCTGCTTGTGAAAGAGATAAAGAGCTTGCAACTGCGGTGAACTATGAGCATGTAAGATATATTTGTGAATTAATTAAGGATACTGATAAAAAAATCATATATCCTAACACAAATAGCGGTTACGGAATAGGAGAGGAAGGTATTTGTACCGAAGATAGCCCGTTAAATCCGATATCTCATTATGGAATTACCAAAGTCAACGCTGAAAAAGAAGTTTTAGGTGTTGGTGGTATATCACTAAGATTGGCAACAGTCTTTGGTTCATCAATGAGAATGAGGATGGACTTGTTAGTGAATGAATTTGTGTATAAAGCACTAACTGACAAGTACATCACCATTTTCGAAAAAGATTTCGTAAGAAATTACATACACATTAGAGATGTAGCACATACTTTTATGTTTATGTTAGAAAGATATGATAAATATAGTGGAGAAATCTTCAATGTAGGGTTATCAGAAGCTAATTTATCAAAAGAAGAATTAGTAGAACTTATAAAAACATATGTTCCTGATTTTGCAATCACATATTCTGATTATTATAAAGACCCAGACAAAAGAAACTATACAGTTAGTAATGAAAAGTTAGAAAAAACTGGATGGACATCGATATATGGGTTAGAAGATGGTATAGTTGAGTTAATCAAAGCTTATTCAGTACTAATTTCAGATTTGAGTTCAAAATATAGGAACGGATTCCCTTTAGGTTATGGCAATAGGACGTAGTATATATTACAAAGAAAGAAGTTGGAATGATTTTCACATTTACTCATCAGAAGTTTTAACTGGTGGAGTAAAAATCATACAACCATCAGTATATCACGAACAAAGAGGTGAAATATCCACTACATATCACTCGGATTACTATGATAGGTTGATTCCTTTGGAAGAAAGAGAAAAAGGAGTAGAGTTTAAACACGATAGGTACTCAAAATCAGAAGAAGGTGTACTTAGGGGTTTACATTATGATAATAAGACTTGGAAAATGGTATCTTGTCTGCATGGAAAGATATATTTGGTAGTTTTGGATGTAAGAGGTGGTAATATCAACAGAAATCCACAATATGGTAGTTGGGAAACTTACATTTTATCACCATCAACACAAACACAAGTGTTAATACCGCCAGGTTTTGCTAATGGACACTATGTGATGGAAAAAAACTCTATATTCTACTACAAATTAGCATATGAAGGTGAATTTGTAGATGTAGATAAGCAACAAACAATAAAATGGAATAGTAAGAAGTTCAATATAGAGTGGCCTTGTACTAATCCGATAATTTCTAAAAGAGATGCAAATGGAAAAGATTCTTAATTTAGATTATCACGAAGATAGATGGGTTGATGGAAACTGGTCAGCTCAGGACTTAATAGATTTTGAAGATGATATTATATCATATTGGGAAAATGGAAAAATCAGAGGTCCAATACATTTATCAAATGGTAATGAAGAACAATTAATAAAAATATTTGAAAAAGTTGGAGTAGATGATTGGGTATTCTCAACTTGGAGGTCTCATTATCACGCTTTACTGCATGGAGTAGAACCATCGAATTTAAAACAAAAGATTTTAGATGGAAAATCTATTACGATAATAGATAAGGATTCTAAATTTTATTCATCAGCGATTGTTACTGGTATCTTACCCATAGCATTGGGTGTTGCTAAAGCAGCTAAACTACAAAATAGTAAAAATAAGGTTTGGTGTTTTATTGGTGATATGACTTTTGAAACTGGTATTTTTTATGAGGTACATAAATATGCAAGAAACTTTGATTTACCACTTTATTTTGTAGTGGAAGATAACGAAGTATCAACAAATACACCTACAGCACATACTTGGAATAATATTCAAAGAGAAATACCAGAAGATGTAATTTATTACAAATATAAATCTAAATATCCACATTACGGAACTGGAAAATGGGTAGTCTTTTAAATTTTGTTTTTGAAAAAAGTATTGATGATATAAATGGTGAACACTTTTGTTTGGGAGGACCTATAAAAAATAGAATAGAAAAATACTATTCTACAACTTCAAATTTACAAATAAAAGATGGTTACAAAAATATATTATTTTATGAAATAAATCATCCAGATGAATTTTTAAAATACATTTTATCAAAAAAAGAAATACTATCTTTATTGGATAGAGATGATTTTAAAATAGCTTATATGAGAACCGCAGACCCTACTGATGAAAGGTTTTATGATGAGAATTATGATGATATACAAAAAAAATTAAATAATAAAGTTATTTTTATGGATACTAATGTGAGATTAGATTCAAAAGCTTTTGTATTTCACTTTTTCTTAGAAGAAGCAGCTGAACAATTCAATCAGATTTTTTATGGGCATGATAAATTTCAAGAAGAATTAAAATATTCAAATGAACCCATATCAATTGATGATTTAGATGTTTTCAGAAATAATAAATTTCTATGTTTTAATAGAACACTAGAAAAATATCACAGATATAGATTATTTTTAGATTGGAATGAAAATAATTTTAATGATTCTCTATTTTCGTTTTTAAATGTTTATAAAAGTTCTGGTTATGATATTTTAGATATTGT
>CEVH01004750.1_pt1 | contig 10584 bp, 2 predicted proteins | sample 356521 | NCBI WGS metagenome assembly CEVH01 (sample SAMEA2623446, study PRJEB7988) | marine metagenome | isolation source: saline water (ENVO:00002010), including
GCGAAGGATTTGACGACGATGCCGAGCACTGTGACGGACCTTTCCCCAAATACGAATGATGGGTCACCAACAGATGTCAGCGTTTCCGATGGAGCTTTTGTGTTTAATGGAACATCTTCACTCATGGAAAAGACAAGTTTATCCATTCCCGGTGGTGACAATCCATTGACTTTTAGTTTCTGGATAAAAAGTGATGATTTTGACGGTAATCAATATATTCTTAGACTTGGTACTAACCAGAATATGTATCAAACTATAGCTCTATACAAGAATACTTCCGGACAATTTATTTTTGCGTCGTGGACTTTAGATTTTCCTATTAACTATACATTCATTTCTAATCAATGGAATCATGTATCTCTCGTATACCCCGGTGGTGGATGGAAACAATCAAATCTTATTGCGTATGTTGATGGAAAACCGTATACTTTCGGCGGTAATTTACAAGGTGGTGGATTAGGTGGATCTGTTATGTCACTGGCAACTTCTTTAACACTTCGTTTGGGTGCGTTTGCGACTGGAGGTGATTACTTCGACGGTTCCATCGCGAACTTCCGTCTCTACTCCAAGGCCCTGAACGCCGACCAAGTGAAGGAACTCTACGACTACCAAAAAGACTATTTCTTCGGGTCCAAATCCCAAGTGACCCTGTACAAGGGACACTTGGGTGTGGGCGTCACTGAACCCTCGGGTCAACTCGAGTTGGCGGGGGATGAGAGGCTCCAAGAGTATCCTCCTAGAGATTTATATCAATACGACACAAACATCGAAGGACATGGAGTGTTTTGTGTGACTGCGAGTAATGAATATTTGGATGGTAATCATCCCGCATGGGAAGCGTTTAGTGATAGTAGCTACACAACCCAATACCCCGAATCTGTTTGGACAACCGACGCTTTATACAGTGCATCGACTGGTTTACATACGGGTTCCGCTACAACTGCAGGAATAAAGGGTGAATGGATACAATTAAAAACTCCTTATAAAATCAAAATATCTAGTTTTAATTTGAATTCTTACATAGATAGCGCCAGTAATCGTCAACCTCGTGATTTTATATTACTCGGAAGCAATGATGGAAATGTCTGGGAACAAATGAAAAGTGTCACAGGTCAAACATCGGGTTATACAACAGTTGCACCCGTGTATAGCGGTCCCCTGGGTCCGCATCATACCGTAAATTCAACGAAATACTATAGTTATTTCAGAATAGTAGTCACCGCTAACCAAGGTGAGGCTTTAGTTGGAATATCGAGAATCAGGTTCTACGGCACCCCCGGTCCCACGACCCTCGATAAGGGTTCGCTGAGCCTCACCAGGTCCCTCGATGTGCCCCGCGTGTCGCGGTACGACGTGGATACGGAAACCCCGAGGTACGAGAAGTTGGTGCTGGATTTCGATACCACAGTCAATTCGACTCCTACAGATATTTCGGGGCGGGGGAATCACGGGGAGAGGTATGCGAACGCTCAATATTCCGCGGTAGATAAGGCGTTTAGTTTTGATGGGACGGATGATGTGCTTCATGTTAATGGAGCAGCGGGTACACCTACGGGTGATGCGATTTACACAATTTCATGCTGGGTAAAGATGGGTGCAACTCAAGTAACGACCAATCCATCTATTATTTACTTTGGAAGTGCTTGGGCTACTAGCCAATTAGCGGGTATATATTTTCGTGATGGTAATAAAGTTGCACACGATGTAGGTTCGACGAATGTCTATACAACGAATCCAACAATAATTGCGGGACGATGGCACCATATAGTCGTAGTTAAGCGGGGAACTGGGAATATTGGGGCAAACACAACCTACCAGGGAATATTTGTAGATGGTGTTGAGATTACCCAACTATCAATAGATGGCACTCCGAGGCAGCAAACAATCGTTGCAGGAAGCCAACAGATATCGATCGGTCATGCTTTTAATGGAACTGTAGGTGCTAACGGTGCCTACGGCACGGTAGGGCTTATTTCCAAACCCCAAATATGGAACGTCGCACTCGAACCCTCGGAGGTCAAGAAACTCTACAACCTAGGCCGAACTGGGCGGTCCATGGTCATCAGCGACACGGCCGTCGGTATCGGGAAAACCCCTGAGGCAAACTTGGATGTGAGGGGGTCTCTGGCCGTGAGGGGTGGAAATGTTATGATTAGACAGGATAATATTCAAGTCCGACTGGCAAACCTCCCGGGTTACTTCACACAGATCTCGGGTGGTTCTATGTTTATAGCTAATCCATCTACGAATGGTGGATACGAACATTTTATCATGAATAATAGTACAACGGGGTCCCATACAACAACCTACTTTTCATTCAGAAGAGGCAACAGTCAGATAGGAAGTATCACCACTACCGGTTCGTTAATAAACTATAATACAGGTTCCGATTACCGTCTAAAGGAAAATATTGTGGACATGCCTGATGTTGGATTAGAGATTATAAACAAACTTCGACCCAAGACATTTAATTTTAAGAAATACCCGGATGAAACTGTCCATGGATTCATAGCTCACGAATTACAAGAACACATTCCAATTGCCGTATCAGGGGAGAAAGACGAAATGCGAGGTGAAGAGCCCATATATCAAGGCATAGATGCGAGTAAAATTGTCCCCTGGTTGGTAAAGGCTATTCAAGAATTATATGAAGAAAATCAAACTTTGAAAACAAGACTCGATGCTTTAGAGACCTCAAACGTCGAGACCCAATAAATACAATTCTCTTCCAAAGTGTGACCCACTTTGCAAGAAAAAACCTCACCAAATAGTAGAAATGCCTGTCACATCACCCCAAGGCACACTCGATTTCAAAAAAGTCGATAAGATAACATTCGTTGGGGCTTCGTCTAATACGGTTATTGACACGACAACAGGAAGTGTCGGTATCGGTGTGGTTGGCGATGCCCTCAGTTCAAACCTTCATGTCGTGGGTGATACACGCATGGAGGGAAATATTAACATGCTTCACACATCCAACACAGCTTCCATCAAACTCAATTCAAATGTCGTTACAGAGTTCCCCAGGTCGAAGAAACTCATCAAGTATCCGAGGGTGGCGATGACACAAAACGACGAGTCTGCAACGAGTGGATACGTGGCGGGAAGGAGTACTGTTTATCAAAACAGTCCGGCTACCGAAGCATGGAAAATGTTCGATGGAGATTTGAGTACAATTTGGCATTCTGAAAATAGCACGGGTTACTGGAATACAGATGGTACATACGATGGTGATTCAGAACTCGTTACGGGACATCCCGGGGAATATGTGACACTTCAATTACCTGCGAATGAAAAGGTGCAACTACATGGAATTCGTGTATTTCCTCGAGGTTTAAGGTCGATAGGCCAGAGTGCTGGAGCAGCCCCGAAAGATGTTGTAGTAATAGGTAGTAATAATGGATCATCTTGGAATATTATCGCGACTACGACCCTTACAAACTATTCATTTGGTTCCCTCTTTCCATCGACAAGTACACCAGTTGGAGAAGAATATGTACCCGCTACATTCGATTTTGAAGCCATGGAACATTATCAATATGTCGGATTAATCATAAAAACTATTTATCCTGGAACTCACCCTCACGTACACGCGGCCATAAGTAATCTCGAGTTCTTAGGCGTCCCCGAATACGACCCCGAAGCTCACGGTGTGGATGTGGTGGTCAAATCGGTCCCCAACGTGTCCAACACGGATTGGTTGGAGGTCTACTACGATGCGAAGGACCTCGCGGATGGGACTACCACAGTGAATGATCTAAAGCCCAGTGGAACTGCTAATAATGGTGTGGCTAACGGAAATTTATCTGTATCAGACGGAGCTTTTACCTTCGATGGTTCCGGAGATTATATTTCGACTTCCATAACTACATCCATGACAGTTCACACCGCGTCTATGTGGATACAATTCGATTCACCTTCCGTATGGGAATGTGTATACTCCATAGGACCATCAAGTGGCCTTGATCGTAATAATTTCAATCTGTATACTAATAATACTTATTTTAGGTTAGAGTCTGTTGGGAATACTGGTCCATATTTCGATTTTATCTATGATTTTGAAATTGGTAAATGGGTTCACTTAACACTTGTATTCAGGGGTACAGGTCTCGAAGATTGTGAGATGTATATAAATAACGAAAGACTCCTACCTAGGAATGATTCGAGAAATTCTTTAGACGACATCACGATAACCGGAACCAATAACGTATACATTGGTAGTGATATTGGCAATTCCTATTACCACGATGGTAAAATAGCCAACTTCCGCCTCTTCAACCGAGCCCTCACCTCCGATGAGATCTGGCAACTCTACGCGTACCAGAAGGAATATTTTGGGCGCGGGGACTTGGGCATGACCCTCAAGGCGGGTCGCCTAGGGATCGGTACGTCGGAGCCGAGGGCGATGTTGGATGTGCAGGGGGAATTGAACGTATCGAGTTATATCAAGTATGATTCTGCGTGGTTTCACGCATATGATGGAGATTCAGTTGGGACGCTTTCATTTGCCAGTTATACAGGGTTTGCTCCATTTAACAAAGTTCGAGCTGGTTCTAAACATTTTACAGTCTCGAATAGTACAACCGGTGGGTTTTACACGGCCCCGGTTGATGGTATTTACCATTTTGAGACGAGTGTGCTGAATTTTCCAAGTAATAGAACTAGTATTAGTGCGATATGGTTTTCAATAAATGGTGATACGACTGAAGGCAATAGTATTGGGTATAACCGTAAACATAATGTACAAACTCAAACACATTTGGACGCAAGTTCTACATTCAGATTAATTAAAGGAGATATAGTTAAAGTGATGGTCAAAAATATTGACTGTTTCACTGACAACTATCTCGGTTGGTTCTCTGGATTTTTAGTTACCAGAATTTAATATGCTGTATCTCAGCAAAAACTTTATTTGATTTGTGTGGTGTAGATTTCCCGAGAAGAAATTTAGGATACACGTATGAAGATATAGAATTTCCAGATGAGTACATAAAACCAACGAAAGAAGTGTACGACGAAGCATTTACTCGTCACTTAAATATAGCATTACTCAAGGAACTCCGCACCAAGCGGAATACCTTTGCAAGAATCGTTCAAAATTTTTCCAAAAATTTTAACCTCCCTCAATAGTAGAGATGTCTATCGAACAGAACATTGAGAATCTGGAAATACGAAACGCGAATGTCGTCACATTTGTTGGAACGTCCAGTACAGTGGTCGATACGATATCAGGACGCATTCAGTGTAAAGGGTTTCAGCATAACTCTAACGTAATCACTGACGTTTCAGGCCCTCATGGACGAGGGGCTGCAGTTTTAAAGAAGTATCCGGAGATTGCTTTTGAGAAGGGGAAGTTTGATTATAATGACTCGACCAATACATACGTCCAAGCGGGGTATACTGTGAGTGCGAGTAGTTTTAACCCCGCCCAGGAACCTTATAGGGCATTTGATTATAGTGGAGCTGGTGGAGGTTCATTAACTTGGACAACAAGTGTATTTACAAATCTTTATGGGGGTGGAGATGGTTTATATGGGACGGTCCAAACATCAAATCTGGGTTTAGATTCCGGTGGAGCGAGTACACCACAAGGAGGTACACGGCAAAATGGTGAATGGATTAAAATTCAAATGCCAAATAAAATCATAGTATCGCGTATATCCATTTCAAGAATTGATGACGATACCACGGCTAGTCCAGAAGATTTTCAATTATATGGTTCAAATGATGGGACAACGTGGGTTCAGATTTTGTCTGAAACTGGTGCAAGTCCATCTATCACAGGGACTTCGTATACCCCAATTTCAACCCCTGTAGCTTATAAATATTTTGGTTTAGTCGTAACACGAACAACAGGTCGTACGAATTACATGACTATTAATGATTTGGTCTTCTACGGCTACGAAGAGGACCCACCCGCAGGTGACCATTCGGTCGACACGACTTTTAAGTCCCGCTTCAATAACCCACAATTGACGGGTGTGCAGGTTTTTGTTGATGGCAAGGGATCCGGTTCTAACCAAATTGCTGGAGGTCCCACTGTAACAGACACTGTAGAAAGTTATGATGAAACTGGGAAGTATTGGAATCTCACCGGAGAACTCACCTCTAACATTTCTGTTGAGGCCAACACCTTCTTGGAGGGAGATCAACCACATGCGGTCTCCGTGTGGTTCAATTCTTCCAATTTGGAGGCCAACGTCTCCAATACGTGCGTTTTTTCCATTTCTGACCAAGAGAAGTTGGATTCCGTGAACCTCGATCTTCAATCCAATACATGGCACAACCTCACCTACTCATATCAAGGTGAAGGTGGCTCCCGAGTAACCTACTTAGATGGAAGGAAGGTGGCCGAAGAACCAGCCGAAGATACCTTCGGGGACTACCCACCGTTCCCGATGACGGGGTACTCTCAGGGTGGGTATGTGGTGAGTAGTAATAGTGAAAAGTCTGGAAACCAAGCGTGGGAAGCATTTGATAGTATAGAATATGGTGATGCGAGTGGCGAAGGTTGGGAAACTGATACAGGGACATATAGTACAGTGAATGATATGGGGGCTATATCAGGTGAAACAATTATAGATACAGGTGGTGGACAACATATAGGGCATTGGATTAAAATTGAATTTCCTCAACGAATTAGAATAGATTACGCTCGATTACAGGCTCAAAACAGTGCAAATCAACCAAAGAGTTATGTTCATTTATTCAGTAATAATGATCAGGATTGGGACTTGGGATATACCCACACAACAGGAGATTGGGCTCAGGCTGGTCCAGATTTACGTAAGGATGTCATAAACACTACGAAATATTACAAGTACGCGATGATTTTGGTTAAATCTATACGAAACACTGGTGGAACCTGTAGATTACATGAAATTGGTTACTACGGCCACCGCGAGAACGACCTGGTCCGCCTTCCCGATCCCACGAATGTCTTGAAGTATCCGCACATTGCGATGACGGGTCCGGCTCAGAGGGGGTATGTGGCGAGTGCGAGTGGTGCACCAGCGTCGGGGGCGTACGAATCATATCACGGGTTTAATGGTCTTACTGTAAGTGGTTATGGTTCTTGGCATAGTGAAAGTTCGTATGCAACATCGAGTACTCGTGAATCTACAACATCAACATTATCAAGTTGGACGGGTGGTGGTGGCGGTCATAACGGTGCATGGTTGAAAATTCAATTGCCACATAAATTAGTATTGAGTTCTATAAATATTAGACCACGAACTAACCCTACTTATTATCATCAACATCCAAGGTTGTTTAGTATAGTAGGTTCAAACGATGATACAAATTGGTATCTTGTACATGAAGAAACGACCAGATCTTATAATGGTGCAACTGGACCCCCACTTCCAGATGAACATACTATGACGGGTGCATATGCGAGTACAGCGTGGAAATATTTTGCTATTGTTATTAGAACTGGTTCAACTGATAACATATATGATCATGTATCAATTGGTGATTGGGAACTCTACGGCACGGAAGAAGGGTCGGTCCCCATCCAGATCGGTGGTGGGAACATCGACAAGGTGGCGAACTTTAGGGTCTACGATAAGTTCGTGGGGGAGGACCAAGCCCTCGAGATTTGGAACGCACAAAAGGAGGAGTTCGGGCGCGCGAAACCACAGATGGTGCTTCAGCAAGGAAAATTGGGGATAGGCACGGATGCACCCCAAGGATCCTTGAGTGTGGCAGATGAGCCACACGCCGTGGAAGAGTTTCCTCCTAGGGCTATGACGGGCTACGAGACCTACATGGAAGGACACGGTGTGTTTAAGGCGAGTGCGAGTGAAGAATATTCCAAGACTATAGCCGGAAATGCAAGTGGTGATGAAGCGTGGAAAAATTTTGATAAGGGATTTACAAATTGGACCGGTGGCGCTTCATATACCGGAACCAATAATACTTACCAAGGAACACATTCAACGGGTGGATATGGAGGAGACTATATTGAATTAAAACTCCCATATAAAATTAAACTCCAAGAGTTTATCATACAACCATCTCCAGGTCTTCTTAATAGATGGTCCAAATCCGGTGTTATTATGGCTAAGAACACAATTGACAATACGTGGACTAAGATATCTTCGTGGAGTGGTTCAAGCGTTGCCAGTGTAGACGCATATAAATCTGTCTATTTTAAGGGTGTTGACTCTACAAACGCATTCGATACGTTTAGATTGGTGATCACATCTGTTGATAGTCAGCCATACGTGACCCTGATCCAATGGCGTCTTTTCGGCACCCGTGAGCAAGGTCAATCCATCCTCCACGACGGTCAACTGACCCTCACCAAGAACCTCGACGTTCCCCGAATTGGACCGGCATTAGGTGAATATCCAACACCTAGACGAGCAAATTTAAAAGTTGAATTCGACACTTCACTCTCGATACACGGTGATGAAAGTGGGGGACGACCATTCAGCACAAGTGGACAGGACTTTGCTTATGCTTACAATAATGATGCTCATTATTCTGTTAATGATAAAGCGTTTAAGTTCCCGAGTGGGACGGCGACGGCGACTGACAACCTTTATGGCGATCATGGTTTTACGATTGGAACCTCACCCGCTCACACTCATTCATTATGGGTAAAAAGAACGAGCTATGGTTATAATGCAGCCGACTATCAATGGATAGCCCAATTTGGGCGCGAGGATACTACAGGTGGGGCGAGTGCCGTATTATTTCAAGCTAGTAGTCATCGGATTAGTTTTGATATTATTAACACCCGTATATTAAGCAAAAAAGTTATTGCTTTAAATAGATGGTATCACGTTGTATGCACGTTCAGTGGGGGAACGAGTGTATGGAATACCAAAAATTGTAAAATTTATATAGATGGTGTCGATGACACAGATCTAGATTCTACAGATGGAACAGCCGCATTTGTATTGGCCAACGGTACCTGGGTAACTTTAGGTGGTTCTGATAGGACTGCCCGTGGTATGACTGGTTTAATTTCAAATTATAAACTTTATGATGTCGCCCTCACACCCGATGAAGTATATACACTATACAAACAGGGGAAAGACCAACACTCACATCATTTACAACTCGTTAATACTACGATGACAATAGGTCCCCAAAATAGGAACATTGATGCCATGTTGGACGTCGCGGGAAGAATACGAGTAGGTGCTTCAACTGTATTATCTTTCACTGGACAACACATTTGTTCTGCTGATGAACCTATGGAAAAGGGTTTAATAGTTTCAGCAAAGAAAAACCGTTTTGTAAAATTAAATGGATTTGCAACTGGTCGTGCGGCGATTACCATAGATGAATCACTTCCCATCGTTTCTCTTTCAAATGTAGCTCAAGATAAGGCGTGTTTTGGCGTTGTTTCTTCTATTGAAAAACCATCATCTAAAAGGAAACAGGAAATTAATGGTATAATTTCAGAAACTAACAAAGAAAATGGTGATAACCGTGCCATAGTGAACTCCGTCGGTGAAGGTGCCATTTGGGTCGTGAATACTAACGGGTCTCTCGAGTCAGGTGACTACATTACAACCTCTAATGTACCCGGATATGGACAGAAACAAGATGGTGCGGGTCTCATGAATTATACAGTAGCTAAAATCACTATGGATTGTGACTTTACTGCATCGAATGTCACTGTTCAAACTATTAAACGTGAAGAGACTGGACTTCGCACAATAACTGAAGATGTATGGAATGATCTAATTGATTACGATCGATCCTCTAATACAGAAACCCAGTATTCGAATACTCTAGTTCCATCGGCCTACTCGGGTCAATCGGGATATATACCAAGAGAAGTCACTACCATCGTGGACTATACAGATGGGTCTAACACCATATCCGTATCAGAATGGTCTAATTTGTTACCAGAAACACAGAATACATACCAAAGCAATACGTTTACAGAAATTATAGACTATACTAAATTTGTGAGTACTACTGAATGGTCGAACTTTACCACAGACGTTCAAAATACATACTCAGAAGCTGAAATTACCACGTATTACCATATTCAGAGGGGTGAAAATGTTCTTGATGAGAATGGTCAGCTCCAATGGGAAGATAAAACGGGTGCTACTGAGGCACCGTACGAGCGGCGTTTTATCACAGCTGATGGTACTCAAACAGATGAGGCCAATGCAGTCCACATAGCGGCGTTCGTGGGATGCACATATCATTGTGGTTGAGTACCCAGGAAACTATTTGTACTTCACACCTAATATATCGTAAATCATTTCTTATGGTATATTAGATGTCTGTGAATAGTGTTCAACAGTTCCTCAATGTGAGAGATTCACATCTTCGAGTGGTTTCAGGAAACGTCCACGCGGACCAAATGGTCATCGGGGGTATCACTGTTGATACATCACATGGTCTTCAAAGTGTAACTGATACTTCTAATGTTACGACTAACACAATTGAGTTTTCAAATGCAACAACGGCGTTTGTTACAACAGCGAATGCTACTATAGGGGGGATCCTCAACGTGGATACTCCTACTACGTTAGGAGGAGATCTTACAGTCTCCGGAAACACATTTTATTCTAATAATACATCTATTAACATCGATTCCAATGTGGT
>CEVH01173619.1_pt1 | contig 10494 bp, 4 predicted proteins | sample 356521 | NCBI WGS metagenome assembly CEVH01 (sample SAMEA2623446, study PRJEB7988) | marine metagenome | isolation source: saline water (ENVO:00002010), including
CTCCTTCGCCATGTTCCTAAACTGGTTCTTATACAAAGTTAATTGCGCTGAAGGATCATCAGACTCATACAAGCCCTCAACGAACACATCAAGTTGAATATCATCTAAATCAATCATGTACTGAGCCGCTGACGCATCCACAGAATTCCTGTAAGTTGCCAACAACCCAGTGTCTGCTTCAGGGATAATTGCGCCTAAATCAATTATTTCGTTAGCTTCAACATCGCTAAGGTATTGCCGGATCTCCCCCGTGTCCATACCGTTACGTTTCGCAAACGTAGCGAGCTTGTTCACTTCCGCTTTGCCAACTTGGTCGGCAATCCCAAGAAGTTCTAACTGTTCTTCAATGTAATCTTTCTCAGCCTTAATTATTTCTTCACGTCTAGGAGTAAGCTCTCCCCAGTTTTCAAAAGGCCCAGCAGCTTCCCAATCAAGATCAAAGTTTTGCATAACGACACTTGTCTCGTTATACCAATCAGTTTTTTTGAACTCGTTAAGGATTTCTACTTCGTTAGTTAAATTCTTTAGATCAATGTAATCAAGAACGTTGATCTGCATCCCAGGTTTATCTGGGTTTTGGTCAATAAGCCTGCCAAGCTCGTCAAGTTCACTTATCTCAGTTTCGTCAACATCAATAAGCATGTCTGTACGCACATCATTAGTGCCTGGATTAAAAAAGAAATACCTGTACCCAAACTGTGAAGCAAGACCCAGTGCGTCGGCTACATCTTGTCTTTCTTCTTCTAAACGATCAAGCTCTTCAGGGGTAGCCATCAATTCATTCCTAACGCTTTCATGGCCCGACTAGTAGTGCGAGCCAAACTTATCCCTCGCGCCCGTTCCGGGTCAGCTTGTAAAGCGAACTCGCGTGCTCGCCCAGAAACACCAAGAGCTGCGCCTTTTTCCCCACGTTTTTGGGCAGCATGAATACCAGCAGTAAACGACCTTAACTCTGCTTCTGTTGCGTCACGACCAAGTACATCTTGAAAATATGATTGCGCTGTTTGGGTTAAAGTCGCTGGATCGTACAAATCTATCGACGGTTTTTTCTCATCAAGCTTTTCTAAAGCATTCCGCAGACTTGGCCTTTGAGTCTGCCCGGTTACTTTTTGCTCGATTGGGCTGAGGGCACCCTGCCCCCCGTACAGATCTCTCGGAAGCATTTCGCGCCCGATTGCGAAAGCTTGTTCTGCTTCAATTAAAGCTCTTTCAAGCATTACATAAATGTTTATAGGTTCGTGTATATCCTCGACTGTTTCAATGCCTAAACCGTCGCCTAAACCATTTACGAACATCGCTTCCGCATAAGAGTTTTGTTGCTCAACGCTTAAATTAGCAAAGTCCTCAAAAGCGTCTGAAGCTGTAACTATTCCAGTTTCAGTTTGGCTAATAACCCGGTCTTCTTCTGCTTGTTGAGCCAACAGTACCAAAGCCAATTGTGCAGCTTGTTCTGGGTCTTCCGCAGCAAACCTCGCAATAGCTTCTTCCATCTGAGGAGTCGCAAACTGGTCACTTGATCCTACTGGCAAGTTCGTAATCGGGGCCATAATTTAACTCCAGGTATTTTCTTGTACTTCGTCTTGATTCAAATACCTGTTAAACACGTCTTTGAACTCTTGAATGTCGGAATACTTCAAACGTATTGCTTCCCAATACAAGTTTACATCAGCGTTACTTTGAGCATTCAGATTCCCAGAACCACCAGCAATTTTACGCTCTCTCAACTCGTTCTCTACAATCTGGCGATCCTCAAGATAAGAAGACAAAACCTGAATATCGCTACGCAACATCAAAGTTTCATTAGCAACAACAGCACGTAAACCATCGAACGTTCGTTTAACCGCCAAACTATCTCGCACGTTAAACGCTTCCCACCAAGCAGGATGATTCTTTTCAAGCTTTTTCATTGACGCCGAATAAAACAATTTAACGTCAGCGTTGCTTTTTGCTTGCAGCGAAGTAGACATGCCTTGCTCACCGCGAGCACGCAACTCATCGTCACGAATATCTATCATCGCCCGGTACGCCTCCCAGCCCTCTTGGATGTCAGGACCAGTAATAAAATCCTCTAAAGCAACTCGTTCACGCTGCTTCACATCAGACCCAGGGGCTATAGGTTCTGTTTGCTGGCGACGGTAAACCGCTTCGTTAAATTTTTTAACAGTGTCAGAACCGACATCGGCAGTTATCAAACCGCCAACATCTGGGTGTGCTTCGACAAGAGGCTGAAACTTTTTGAAATTTTCCCAGCTTTCAATAACTGGCATTACCCCATTTTTGTTGTCAGTGGTCCGCTGAACAATCCCAAAAAACTCGTTGCCTTCTTCTTCTAAGAAACGATCAACCGCAGTTTCAGAATTTTCTTCTTGGTACCTACGCAACTTGTCAATATAGTACTGGTACGGGGATTGCATACTAAGAGTTGTTGGCATAACCATAGAAGCAAACGAACGAGCAAACATTAACGCTTGAGAACTTTCTTTAATGTCTCTTTGAAGTTCTAACCGGCCTTCGGCAGTAGCCATGTATTCGGCATACAAATTTTCGTAGTCGGGATTGTTGGCAGGAGTTTGACGCAATGTGACTATGCGGTCACGGGCGACAGAAAGCGTCATCCTGTCCATTTCATCGGAACCTGCCACTGCTGCGAATGAGCGCCTAGCCCACGCTGGAGCTAGCTGGTTCAATGTGCGTTCTACAAACCCTTCGCCTTGGGCTAGTCCATAAGGCCAGAAATAATCAAGTGCTTCTCTCAAAGATGGCTCCTGAATAGCAAGCTCCGCAAGAGGGACTGTCGCTATCGGCCCGAACCCTGGACCGCCGGAAGACATCATTGACATAGCATCTTTACTTAAACGAATTTGTTCCCCAGCGAAAGGTCCCAAAAACGGGCCGACGCCCCCAGGAATGTTTTTCAAAGACTCTGGAACACGAAGCAGCATGTAACGGTTACCATCGTCGTCTTCAACAGATGGAATCTCATTAAAGTTGTCTAAAACTCGGGCAACAAAAGCAGGGTTTTCTTTAGTTATGTGCCCCCATCTAGTAAACACTTCTTGCCAAGCACCCAAGAACGGAACCAAATTAGATAGCGCCTCTTCTGCCCGAGTGCTTTCCGTCAAGTCATACAACAAATAGCGGACATCTTTAATTGCTTTTTCGCGAGCAGATTTTTCTACACGATCAATGACCTTTTGCATATTTGCTTTATCAAATATGTATTCGCCTGTGTCTGCGTCAATGTATGCCGACAAACGTCGAGCCATTTCACTTTCATACGAAGCACGGAAAAACGGCAACCGCGCAAGATGGTCTGTAGGCAACGCGCTTAAGATCGTAAAAGCGTTTCTTATCTTTTCCCCAAAAGATGACCGAGAAAAACTTACAGCTTTAGGAGTTACGCCTTGCACGTTCCCAATCGTGGTGTTCATATTCATCACTGAGTCAAGTTCTTTGACTCGTTCTGGGGGCATAGCTTTTCTAATTTCGCTAACTTCATTCCACGAAATTTCTTCACCGCTTCTTAAGCGGTTCCTGAGCTGGTCAAAATCAGTTATGCGGCGTGCCCCTATTTCGTAAGAATCAAACGCTGGCAACATTTGATTAGTCGTGGCGTAAACAGCGTCAACAAAACTTCTGATTGAATCTTCGCTCTTTGAAGAAATGCGAGCGTTCTGTAAAACTTTTTTGCCGTCTGGAGTGTTCAAGTACTGAATAAGATTTTCTTTGTATTCAGATACTGAATTTGTTTCTGCCCAAACTTGTTCTAGATACTTTCTTTCATACGAAAAATCTTCACCGGTAGGACGCCACTGGCGATTAACAACACGGTCCCAAGACCTAGTAAACCTTTCAACATTGTCAGAACTTAAAGTTATGTAGTCAAAAAATTCTGGTTCAAGAGTTTGCTGCGCTCTCTCAGAAGCCCCCCGCAAAAGGGCTTGAGCAGTCCTGTCTGCACTAACTCTTTTACGAAGAAAATCTGATGCAATCTGGTCTTCCCCTACACCGTTACGGACAATCACGCCGTTCAATAAGAAAGGACTGCGCCCAGCTTGTTTCAAACGCAAACCTGCTGCATCAGCAACTTCTAAAGCGTTAGCTTCAGGAGTCCCTTTTAAATACTTGTCTGTGTAATCTTTAAGTTTGCGGTCTCTGGTAAGAAGAAGATTCGCTGCATTTCTTAACTCTTCCGCTTGTTCAGGGGTTTTAGCTTTTGCAGCCGCCTCAACCATTTCGTCAGCTTTTCTACGCAGAGAAGCCCCGTATGTTTCCCCAATTTGTCGTTGAGCTAATTTACGAGCATTTCTGCTCATGCTCGCATAACCCGTTACGGCAGACCCAATAGCCCCGCCTGGGCCTAACACGGCAAACCCCAATGCGCTTTTCGCTGCTAGTCCTTTTGTTTTTTTGAAAGAACTCCATTGGCTGTCCATTTCTGACAGGTACAAATCCGTTGCCGCGTCTTGACCAAATTGACGCTCGTACCTAAAAAAGATTTCTTCGGCAGGCAAATCTGCGGGACCTTCAACAGCGTCCTTCATTTTTTTAATCACAGCGTCTTCAACGTCTATACCCCGACGACGCATCAACTCAAGCCGGAAATCACCAATGCCAGACAACATTGATCTCAGTTGAGGAATTGCGCCCACTACCGACATAACACGCAACGATTCGTCCCCGACAACCCGTAACGGCCACGCCGGTCGCAACAACACGGCAGGACGCCAAGCTTTCATAATCAAATCAGATCCGCTTATCACTCCTTTTCTGAAGGAACGAAGATACTCCCCAAACTCAGATCTTCTTATAGCCCCTAATTTTCCTCCCCGAGAAATATAATCAAACGCCTCTTCCAACAAATCGTATCTTGGCATAAGAAGAGAACTAGCCATCTGGTTAGGCGAAAGAGGAGCATCTATCGTCGTGTAACCATCCCCATCAGTAACGTCCACCCGACTTCGCCCATAATTTGCGCCGAACTTTCCGCTAGGTCGCGCCCTTTTCAGCATTTGATTTGCAGCGTCATACCTCACCCCAAGTTGACTTGCAAAAAGTTCTAAATCCAGTTCGTCAATAATGTTTTCATCTACCGCTCGTTGAGCAAATTTCTTGTTAAATTCGTCAATGACATCCCTAAACATCTCTAATCGGTCATTTGCTGCTTCGACACCACCAAGACGATCCCACCGTGCAAGTAACTGATCTGCTTCTTGGTCCGAAAGCAATTTTCCTTTAGGGCCTTCAATGCGCTGAAAATCTCTAATGACACGTTCAAATTGATTATTTGCCTGAATCATGTCATCAGCGATGAAATATCTTTGAGTTGTTTTTTCGCTAAACTTTTGTACGATCCTTCGCCCTTTAACGCCTTTAGCAGCGGTTTCATAAACCTTTGCCCCGACACCAGAAAGAGCGTTATCAGAACGAATTCTTAAAGGAGCGTAAATAGCTCTATCCAAAGTAGCTGTTTCTCGAATGTAGTCCCCGAGATTGTCTGGGAGATCTTTCACACCCCGTAGCTCGTCTAGACCTTCAACGCTGTCAATAAGCCAACGGTCAATACCCGCAGATACTAAATCAGCGTTTTCGATTGCGTTATCCGCAAAGAACGTCGCAACATCGTTCCCATAAACAGCAGCGGCGTTTTGAGCAGAAAAATCTATAGGCACCGCATTTTGGTAACGAGTTTTCAAATCTAAAATAAACCCGAAATCCCAATCATTTGCCGCCGGGAAATCGCTATAAATTTCGCCTACTAAAGCATTCTTTCGTTTAACAACAGCATCTAAGTTCGCTGCAAGCCTCCCAGTTGTCACTGGCAAAGTTTCTAGTTTGTCAAACCTTTTAAGATCTTCAAACTGGCCTTTGTAATCTGCTAATTGTTCCGTAACAGATTTCAGCTCATCTAATTTATCTGCAAAAGCTTGAGATCCTTTAGTGGCATCCATGAACTCTGTCGCTGCTCTAGCAGCCTCAACACCCGCCGAAGAATCCCCCATCATGTATTTATAATGATTAGTTCTCATTTGCGGGTTTGTGGCTCTAGCTAAACCTAAAGCGGTTTGCTCATCTATGCGGTCGGCCCCAATTTCGCTACGCAACAACCCAGCACGCTTGTTAATTAGATCTTCGTATTCAAGAGTGTTGAGTTGTAACGAATCATCTACATCCCTAAGACGACTATTTATTATTTCATCACTCAAATTAGCGTCATTAAATTTTTCGCCCGAATAAAGCAGTTGATTGATTTTGTTCCAGTTGTTCGACTTTGTTACTTGATCCGCCCGATCAATAGTAAAATTCTTCATTTGAACAGGGTCAAGTTTGAAGGTAACTGGGAGGTTCGTGCCCCGTTGAGGCACAATGCTGTATCTAGGACTCAAATCGACACGTTTGCGTCTTTGTAAAGAACGCGCAATATCAACGCCTCTCTCCCCAGCTTTGCCCCCCGTCACAACAAGTTTTCCTGATCGAGCTAACTGAAAAGGTTTACCCGCTAAAAGTAACGGGTCAAGGAACAACGTTTCGCCAAAATCTAGTGCCCCTGAAACTAAATTAAAATACCAAGTTTGGCTGGCTTCTATGGCTGCTTGGGGGTTAAGAACGTCTGTGCCTAAAAGAGCGAACTTGGCTGCCCGCCCCCAACTAAGTTCTTGCTTAAAAAGTTCTTGTTGGTCAGCAGGGATATCCGAAAGTTCTAGATCTGCGAGAGGTAAACCTTCGTCAGCTATCCGCCAAGCAGTAGTCCAAGTGTTTGTGTCAGCTAAACCTCGCACCAACCCCAATGGATTTGAAACAGTTTTAGGTAACCCCCCAGCCAAGTTGTATACAAGAGCGGTTGCTGCGGCAGGTCTTTCAAGATATTTGTCTTGCCAGACATCTAGCGGCCCTAATACTTCGTCATTAAAAGTTCTTACTGGTTTGCGAACAAATTCTGGGAGAACAGCGATCCCTGCACCTATTGGGCCTTCGGGACCTATCGCTGTTGCTAATACACCGGAAATTAAGTTGTCTTCAAGAAGCGATTTGAATGCTGCGCTGCGGTCATCTGCGAAAGGTGCTCTTACTGTATCGTAGGCGAGATCAGCTAATTCTACGCCAAAATCCACAAATCCTTTCCCCCAATTAATCATGCCGTCGCTAAATGACATCTGATGCCCCGCGCATAGCGATCATTCTCAAACGAGTAACAAACGCTTTTGTTTGTCGAGAAGCCCCAGGTTGAGAAGCAATGTTTTCTAACACCGGCAAGTATTGACTAATTGACGCTGAATCAATTTGGCCTACGGGGGAAGGGGGAGGAGCCGGAGCTAATGTGCCTAAAGGTTCATTGGGTCGTTCAGTAGGGCGACGCAACGGACCAGCCTCCCCTGGTTTGACTCGGGGAGGCGCAGGCATTTGAGGTAACGGCACAACATCTTGTGCTTCCTCTTGCATCTTTGCTTGCCCATACTGCTGTCCCGTAGCAGTCTGGACTTTCTGTCCTTTACCTTTACGTGGCATTTAGAGCGCCCCTAACAATGCTTGTAAACTTGGTGCCCCACCAGCCGGTGCTGCGGTCGCGGACTCGGCACCCATACCGGGTTGGGCTAGACCGGGCATAGCCTCAGGTGAATCTGGTGCGACTTGTTCCGCTTGACGTTCCTGTGCTTCTCGCTGAACTTTCTCTACCGCTTCAGCAAGTTCCATTTCGTTGTTAGCAACAAGTTCCATGATGCGAGCAAGGTCCGCTGGGGGTATCGCCCCCTGAGATGCTTGCTGCTGGATAGAAGAAAGCAGCGCTGCTTCTAACTGTTCAGCGATCACAGTGTCATGCTCAAATTCTGGGTCGTCAACAAGTGGGTCTATCGCCATAAACGACTGCTTAGACATGGTGCCCATGCCGACTCGCTGTCCGCCCCCTATGACAAGGTTGTTGATGTCAGCTCCAGCTTGGGAATAAGACACCACGTTGTCTGTTGAGTCAAAGTTGTCGTTCGGTGTGTAGTCAACTCGGCCTTTAGCGTTCTTTGTTGTCACATAGAACGACTTGCCTTTGTTCCCCGCATACGCTTTCGACATGTTCACCGCAAGTTTGTTTTCCTCTTGCAGTGAGCGTGCCATGATTCGTTGCGCTTCTTGCACAGGGAAATCAACGACAGCGGAAAGCACAGCGTCGCCACGGCGACCGGTACGAATGTTTGTTGTTGATTCGCCACCGAACTCTGGTGGTATACCTGCGGTTAAACGTTGCGCCCGTTCCAAACGGTCAATCGCCGGGTTCGTCATATACCCTGGCTGCATTTGCATGTCACGCAGATCACCGCCACGGATAACACCAACTTCGCCAGTTAGCCCATCGGCAGGATTCACAATTTGAGGGGTTTCGCCTGGACGGCCAACTAGCCATGTGTCAGGGAACACGCCTTTCTGTACAGCGATAACTTCAAGCGCCATCAATCGGGCTTGCATCTGGTACATGCCAAGAATGCCGTCGAACTGGCCTTGAGCGTCGTCAAGGTTGATTCGTTCGGCGCACACCACTGGGCATTCCCCAAGAATGTTCGGGGCACGTTCTAACTCGACAACAATGTTTTCGTCAGAGTTAATTGACGTAGCAAACAACCCAGTTTTGACTGGGCCTCGCATAGCGATCAACACTTGTTCTTCGTCGCTAATGTATTCGATCATTTCTATAGGCTGATCTTCGCCTGCGCCGCTGTCACTTTGGAAAACAGCAGCCACTTCTGGGTACATTGTCCGCAAATATCCAAGCGAACGTTCATACGCGAAGATCACGTCACGGGGACGCATGTCGTCCACACCGAGAAGTGTTGCCGGGTACGCGGTTAATGGGTCACGCAAATGCCATTCAGGGCAACCAGTTTTAGGGTTGAACCTGAGCTGCGTGATTGTTGTTGCATACCCGATAAGGTGCCGGGCACGTTTCGCTAGTTGTAGATCCATGCGACTGTTTTCCCACCAACCAAAAATGGCTTTGCGGCGGATACCAGAATTTTCGCGTGAACGTTTCTTTTGTGGATCTACGGGAGGACAATAAATATCTGGTTTAGTTGATGCAATCCGCATAGCGGTTTGATCTAAGCCTTGTGCTAATAAGTTCGCTACCGCTGACTGTTCATCAGAGTTAATTTCGGGTAGCGGAACAATTACGTCGCCGTTATAGTAGTCACGTAAGTTACGCATCCGTGACTTAGAGTCATCGTAACCTTGTTGCCGTGACGCATATATGGCGACTATTTCTTCAATAGTTTTCACTTAAAACCTACCGGACGCTGCGTACTCACTATCTTGCCCTGAAATCCATGTCGGTCGCCACTGTTTCGCCCCTGTGGAGGGAGGAACATACAGCTTTTCCAGGTTGTGTTCTAAGAACCATTGTGCCATAACACAGTCATCTGTGCGGGCACCGGTCCCTTCAGGGTTCCAGCGTGTTACTTCGTTGACTAAAAGAAGGGAATGCGGGCGCGCTTCTGTGCGCTGTTTACCGGGCAAACGCACTCGGCCAACGCGCCATAACGGAGCAAGCATTTGCACTCCGTACTTGGGGTCGCCTTTGTTGCGGGAGTGCGTGTAATGCGGAACAAGCTCCACGCCACGCATCGCCGCCCACCGTTTGAAGTGGTCGTATTGGAGAATAAATTTTTGGGCCGCATTCGCTTCAATAATCCAATGCGTGATCGGGCGACCCATTTCGTTAGTGATCTGCCACCACTCTTCAGCGATACCACCAAATTGTTGCTCATTGTGGTTCCAATCCAAAAAGTCTGGTGCGTCCATCTTGCGACGATACGACTCCAGCAAATACCGGAACTGTGTTTCAGGGTTATAAGCCCAACATTGCAACGCCCAATAGTTCGCTGGTGACGGATCAGCAGTCGCTACGACAAACAGATCACCGGAAACACCCGCAGGTATTTCCCAAAGATCACGGTCGTTGTCCCAACATCCTACATAATCCACGCCGTCTTTGCCGACACCGCCACTTACCCACAACGGGTCAACGAGGACCGCTGCGGGGTTTACGTCCGATTGCTGATACAGGACCTCAAATCGGTCTGGAGTTTGCGCTTTAATGTGTCGCAGTTTTCGCCAGGGTAATCTTCGAGGGTAAAGTAAACACCCTTCGGGCCAGGGTGCGCTTGCAATCTTGTGATCGCCCGTACAAAGTTCTTCGTAATGCGCTTTATAGCTGATGTGATGGTATTTACGCCAATCTTCTGGTGCATCTTCTGGATCAAATTCCTCTAACTCTATTTCGTCGGGTGGAGCGACTTTGTCCAGTGCGTAGCGGTAGATGTCATCTGCGGACATGCGTTGCCCTTGCAGAATCAGTAACCCTCCCGGCTCTAACCGAGTTTCGGCTACCTCGTCCCACCAGCGACGCATATCTTCACGGGCTTCCGCCGACCGCATCTTACGAGGGTCGTAAACGTCGTCCCAAATCACCAAGTCAAAACGACCGCCGAGAAACCCGGAGTCCATTCCGAA
>CEVH01010280.1_pt1 | contig 10490 bp, 3 predicted proteins | sample 356521 | NCBI WGS metagenome assembly CEVH01 (sample SAMEA2623446, study PRJEB7988) | marine metagenome | isolation source: saline water (ENVO:00002010), including
TAGATACCGATCAGGAAGTGGAAGATAACCAGTTGGAAAGGACCACCATTGTAAAGCCATTCATCGAGACTTGCTGCTTCCCAGATGGGGTAGAAGTGAAGACCGATTGCGTTGGAACTGGGAACAACTGCACCAGAGATGATGTTGTTGCCATACATGAGAGAACCTGCAACAGGTTCGCGGATGCCATCGATGTCCACAGGAGGAGCAGCGATGAAGGCGACGATGAAGCAGATAGTTGCTGCCAACAGAGTTGGGATCATCAGAACGCCGAACCAACCGACATACAGACGGTTGTTGGTGGAAGTGACCCAGGAGCAAAATTCTTCCCAGGTAGATGCGCCTTGCTGACGCGAAATAACAGATTGAGCCATTGTAATTGAAAAAGGGTAAGTATTAGTGCGGGGAACACAAGTTAGAATATTCCTCAGACACCCTCCGCCTGAGGTATGAGAGACTGTTTTTTAGACACGCTGTTTAGTCTCGGTGAGGCGTGTGATACAACGTAACGGACTGTTAAGTTCTGTTGCGTTGATGTATTTATAGTACCACGGACTTTGAGCATCCGTCAACCCCTCAGACCTTCCAGATGTTGTCGCAGTAGTCTTGGATGGATCTATCAGACGAGAAGAACCCAGACCTAGCGATATTGATCAGAGATCTTCGGTTCCACTCTTTCCTGTTACCCCAAGTAGTGTCCACCACAGTTTGGGCACGACTATAGTCAGCAAAGTCTGCACAGACACAGAAGGGGTCATTCTCCAGTAGATTGTCGATCATTGCAGAGAAGGCATTCTTCTCACCATTAGAGAAGTGACCAGACTTGATCAATTCAATCGCCTCGAACAACCCACCGCTCATGTGATCCTTTGGATTGTATCCATCCTTCCAAAGATCTCCAATCTGTTCTTCCGTATTACCAAACAAGAAGAAGTTCTCCTCCCCAACAAGGTCACGGATCTCCACGTTTGCACCGTCAAGTGTGCCAATTGTTAAAGCACCATTCATCTGGAACTTCATGTTGCCAGTACCAGATGCCTCTTTACCTGCTGTGGAGATCTGTTCAGAGAGATCTGCAGCAGGGTAGACCTTCTCACCCAACTTCACACTATAGTTTGGCAGGAATACAACACGCAACTTCCCTGCCATATCAGGATCGGAGTTGATGGTCTCAGCAAGATTGCAGATGAAGCGAATGATCTCCTTCGCCATGTAGTATCCAGGTGCTGCCTTGCCCCCAAAGATCACTGTACGTGGAACAACATAATCGTCTTTATGATTTTTGATATACAAATACCGAGACACAATCCATAAAGCAAGGAGATGCTGTCGTTTGTATTCATGGATTCTCTTTACCTGTACGTCGAACATGCTTGACGGGTCAACAGAGATGCCGAGCGTCTTCTTAATATATTGCGCTAATTTAAATTTACCGATGAGTTTTGTTGCACCAATCTTCTCCAAGACCACATCATCATTAGCATAATTCTCAAGTTCAGACAGACGATCCATGTTAGATGCCCAGTCTTCACCAACATACTGATCAAGAACTTCTGCAAGTGCTGGATTTGAATCTGCCAACCAGCGGCGAGGAGTCACACCATTGGTCACATTGGTAAACTTGTGAGGCCAAAGGTCATAGAACTCAGGCATCAGGTTCTTAGTGATCAGATCTGAGTGAAGTGCAGCAACACCATTGATATGGTGAGATCCGACTGTTGCAAGATTGGCCATTCTGACATATCTACCACCCGTCTCATCGATGATAGACAGTTTGCGAAGAGTCTCGTCGTCTCCAGGGTAGTGCATTCTGACGATCTGGAGGAATCTGGAATTGATTTCATAAATGATCTCAAGGTGTCTGGGGAGAAGTTTTTCAAATAGACTTACACTCCACTTCTCCAATGCCTCTGGAAGCAGGGTGTGATTAGTATATGCAATTGACTTGCTCGTAATACTCCATGCAAGTTCCCAATTCAGATGATGCTCGTCCATGAGAAGTCTCATCAATTCCGCAACTGCAATTGATGGGTGAGTATCATTCAATTGAACTTGATAATACTGATAGAAGTCCTCAATAGCAAGACCACGTTCCAGAATGCTTCGGATCATGTCTTGGAGAGAAGCACTCACAAAGAAGAACTGCTGCTTGAGTCTCAGTTCTTTGCCCTGATCAGTACCATCATTGGGGTAGAGAACTTTAGAGATCGTCTCTGTGGTTACACTGTTCTCTACTGATCCCAAATAGTCTCCCTGGTTAAATGCCTTGAAGTCAAATACATCAATAGCGTCTGCTCTCCAAAGTCTAATCTTTGCACAACTATCTACCTTGTATCCTGCTTGAAGAACATCATAAGGAACTGCAACAACATACTTGTCAGGAACCCACCTGACATTATCACCATACCTATCTACCTTACCACCAAATCCAACCATCACTGATTCATCAGGATAGCAGAGTTCCCATGGCCAATCACCATGCAACCAATTATCAGTAACCTCTACCTGCTGATTATCTCTAATCGTCTGCTTAAAAATACCATACTTATATCTAATCCCGTATCCAATGGCAGGAACCTTAAGAGTTGCCATTGACTCCATATAACATGCAGCGAGTCTACCAAGACCACCGTTACCAAGACCAGGTTCTACAGAGTGGTCAATGATCTCTTCTAGTGTATACCCATACTTGCTGACTGCACTCTCAGCATCCCTACGAATATCTAAATTGAGAAGATTATTGCTTAACTGTGGTCCGATCAAAAACTCTGCGGACAGATATGCAACTTCTTTACGTTGATCTTTGTCAACCAAATAATTGTCTACTAATCTATCTCTTACCGCGTAACACAGGGCAGTGTATACGTCATGTGATGTTGCCTTATCTGGACGCTTGCCCAGCGTGTAGAGAAGATGACTCTCAACTCTATCACAAATGTCGTTGGTTACCATACGAAAAAAGGGCATTACTGCCCTTATATTATATTCTTATATATTTAACGTCAACCGATTATCAGCTTACGAAGTTAATTGTGCCCAACATGCCGCTGTGAAGAGTACACTGGTATACAATAGAACTAGGAGCATCCATGGGAACCGTAAGTACCTGAGTACCATTAATGGATCCTGTCAGGAAACTTCCCCCTGGATTGTATGCTGCACCACCAGCACTAACTCTCAACTCAAATGGATGACCACTTCCAGTAGAGTTCTCTAAAATATAAGTGAATCCTCTATGGAAGTAAAGAGTTGGGTCATTAGTGGTATTGAGAACACCTGGTCCAGCAAATCTATAGTTAGAAGAACCATCAGCAGTGATGTAATACTTGGTAGTAAATCCTCTGTCACTGCCATCACCAGTTGTACTATTACCCTGGAATGAGGTTGCAGTTACAATTCCAGTGAAGTTTTGAGTAGCAGAGATATTAGTAAGAAGAGAACCATCACCAACAAATGATGTTGCAGTTAAGACTCCAGTGACATTTAAATCAGTATTAATGCCAACGTTGCCATAGAGATTTACATCATCGTTAGTAATATTCAATCTACCAAAACTTCCCTGACCAATAGAACAAGAACTACTAACATCGAGAGTTGAGAGGTACGTAGTATTGCTGACAGTTAAAATACCAGAGACAGATACACCATCATTAGTGGTTGCAAACTTCTCTGCATTGTCATAATACAACTTGACATCTGCATTCTCATTGAATCGTGCAAGAGTCTCAAACGATGGGTTCTCAATCTTGAGTTGATTGGTACTGATAGTCAGTTCACCAGTAGAATTTAACTCCTTAATAAAGGTATCTGTACCATCAGATGATATTGTAAGATTAGGTTCTGCATTACTAGCACCAATAGAGACACTAGTAGCAGTCATGATACCAGCAACATGAACACCATCATTGGTGGTCATGAATCTTCTGGTTCCAGAATAATTTAATTTAACACCATAAGTCTGGTCAAACTCAACAACCTGTTGATTATCTGCAAGATTGGTCCACTCCCATTTGCCACCAGCAAATCTTGTTCTTCCATAATTATCCCAATAAACAGTTTCTGTACCTGTATGATAGATAGCAATATCACCATTAGTACTACTACCGATTTTTAAAGCTGATCCAGTTCTATCAGCAGAATCTGAATTAATATGAATGGCACTAGTGGTTGTAGTAACTCCACTAAGATTAATTCCTTGAGCATCTAATGTTCCAAGGACAGTAACACCATAACCAGTGGTATTGAATTTTTGATATCCATTGTAATAAAGTTCTACATCTGAACTTTCAGTGAACCTAGCAATGTTGGTATTAGTAACACTAGTAAAAATTATGTCATTAGATTGAAGGAATAAACTTCCAGTTCCAGCGTCTCTTATAACGCTATTGACGTTGTTGTGATATAACTGAAGATCATTACTATCACCAATATACAGGACATCACCATCGCCAAGGTAAACATTACCCTGGAATGTAGAGAGACCAGATACAACCAACTGTTGAGAATCAACTCTGGTAAATGATCCATCTGTTCCAGAGATAGGAACTCCTGTCAGACCAGAACCATCACCAGAGAATGCCGTAGCATACATGGTTCCAGTGACAGTAGCACCTGCTCCAAGGGTAGAAAGTTTTACGGAGTCGTTCTGATATAGTTTGGTTCCCGATGCATCAGCAGAGATCAGTGATCCCTTACCAGCGTATGGATCTGTTACTAAGAATTCTTTGGTCTGAATATCCAGAACAGCATTGGTATTACCAGCACCGCTCTGAATTCTATTACGAATAGTACCACTGACATCAGCAGAGTCAATGGTCATGTGAGTTACAGCAACACCAGCATTGGATGTTCCAATGTCAATGGTTCCAGTTGCATGTAAAGTATTAAAGAACGAAGTACCAACAGTATCGATACCTGCGATAGAACCTCCTCCACCACCAGGAAGATTAGTAAGAAGAGAACCATCACCAATAAACCTACTAGCAGTAACAACACCAGTTATATTTGCATCTCCTTTTACAAGAAGAGCATCGGTTGCTTCAAGAACATCTGTTCCGATTGCAACATTACGTCTAAATGCCGCTCCACCAGATCCACCAGTTCCTGCGGTAACTCTCAGGTCACCATACACGGTGCAACCAATACCAGCAGCAGCAAATCTAAGATACCCAACATTATTACTAGCAGTACCAGAGTATAATTCTACACCAACAGATCCTGCCTTGAATCTAGCAGAAGCATATTGACCACTATGAACATTAACATAGAGGTCATGAACTGTAAGATAAGTATCTACCTTTCCAGTACCCCTGGAACTAATACCCGTAATAATATTACTGACACCATTATGATAGATTTGAAGATCGTCAGAATCTCCAAAGTTTAGTGCTACATCATCTGCACGCTGAGTACCAACACCTGTTACACCAGTCAGATTAGTTCCATCACCATAAAAAGCATTAGCAGTTACAACGCCAACAACGCTTACATTCCTTCCAACCTGAAGGTCAGTGCTAATGGCAACATTGTTACCATTCAAATTAATATTATTCGGACTGGAGATTGTAGGAGTACCAGCAGATCCAACAATATTAATCTCTCTTACACCAAAAGATCTATCTGCCATTATTCAAACACAGGTTTTTTAGTATTTATCACTGATAGGATATTGTGAAGTTACCTGTTATCTCCATTCCTTCACCAGAGAATACTTTAACTCCTTCAACAACAGGTGACCCGCTTGACTGTTCTGGTTCATTACCAGTTGGAGCATCATAGATGACGATTGGAGTAGATCCTTCAAGACTATTAACATCAGACCATGTGGATTGTCCACCCTGATCACCAGCACCAGCAGTGTTACTATCAACACCAAAATGGAACTTATTACTCTCCATCCTTGCCATTGTAGATCCCACACCGACTGGTTGATTATGTCCTCTCAACCAATTCCTTACATCTTGCCAACCCCAGTTACGATTATATTCTAACTTAGTTGCAATTATTCCACATGCGACAGGACATGCCGCACTGGTTCCACTGAATTTATTGTCATAGTAATAAGTAAATCCACTTTCTGTAGATGGTTTACTGTCATGTCTTGCTCTACCAGAACCACTTACATTCTTTGCAGTAAGGATACCATCGGCAGCAGCATAACAATCAATTTCACTACCCATGTCACTGTAATTTACCTTACGCTCCTTATAACTTTGAGAAGATGAATAATCATCATCAAGAGCACCAATATTAATCACAGGATATGTGTAAACCGTTCCACCAACACCACTTCTAATCATACCACCATGCTGAGGGAACCCTCTTCTGTTTGAATATGGGTATACTCTCAGACCAAACTCATAGAAGAAGTTATCTCCAACAGTAGAACCAACACCAGTGTTCCAGTAGTTATTAAAATCTGGATGATCCCAACTAGTTTGTTTTTGATTTGAGTTTCCTGCAGCACCAACAAAGATAACACCTTCAGCAATCAATTCGTCCAATGCTTGAGTCGTAGAATTAGGAAGCATCTCACCCTTCATTCTTGGACCACTATAATAATCTCCATACCATCCAACATACCTTTGGAATCCAGGTCTGGTATTACTGCTGCTATATGGATTCCAGTTACCACCATTAGTATAAGATACTCCACCTGCTCCTTGATAAAAATAATATCCAGAAGAACTAGGGACAGCACGATAACCCCAACTATTAGAACTGATCGTAGGATCCTTTGTTCCAAGTTCAGAGTTATTTGGTTTCATCTGGTGGAACAACTTCTGGGCATCAAATCCTGCTTCAATACCAGAACTTCTAGATCCATACAGATTCAATACCCACTTGTTTGCATTGTATGCCCACCCTTGAGTTCTGCCAAAGCAAGAAGCAGCACACTGAGTACCATGAGTACTATTGTATGCAGTTGCTGTATTTGTTCCATTGGAATCTGTTCTATTATATGCAGTACTAACATTCGCTGTGCCAAAAGTTGTGAACCCAACAGAGCGATACGTTGTTGTATTATTTCTCCACCAGTTTACTGCAACACTACTTATAGGAACAGTTGTTCCATCCCATCTCGTTTCAAGTCTAGTTCCAGGACTTGCATTAAAAAAGTCAGGATCAATATAGTATGGAGCATCAACAATCAGATCAAGAGCATAGCATCTTCCGTTACTGTTGAGGACATTACCCTCAATCATATCCTCAGGACCAAAGATATATGGATCTCCATTGCCATCTGTGGTGCTGTTACTAATGTCTCTAACATCAGATGGATTATAAAATTCAATATGACCTAACCAAAATCCTTCGTCACATACAATTACATCAACATTTTTACCACTGCCATAGCGAGGAACTCTGTTATCAAATACCTGTCTACCGCCATTGGATGTACCATCATACCAAGGGTCTTCTGCTTGTGAATGTCTAAGCAATTGGAATCCACTACGACCCATATCAAAATCTTGAGTATTACCACCAGTAGTAGTAATAAGATTAAATGCTTCCCAACGACGATATTGTGACGTAATACCTACTTGACGGAATCCTTGTTGAGGAGTTGCATGTAACTCTTCTTGAGGTGGTGAGAAGTCTTCTTGTGCTATATGGCAGTAAAGAACTTTTTCATGTGCATCAACAAGTGCAGCTTCCTCATCTGTTAAAAGATAAGATGCTCTGGTTGGACTATGCTCTTTTAAGTCGTCACTGGTGATCGCTTCAGTTGGAATATTATCATCTAATGTTCCATCCTGAGTTAGTAGTTCGTGGATGTACTCCCAGTCTGCTGGGGCAGTACATCCAACAATGTAACGCTTCTTTTCCATATCTTATCAGAGCAGAGTTCCTCTAGAGAATCTATATGTAGTTATACCAGTTGTTCCTGTCAATGGTGTTGCTTGCAGTTTACATACACCGCCGCTCACAGTAGATGCGAAGGAGACAAGGGCATCTGTAGATGAGTACATAATCGCAAACTCGTTAGAGTATGCATTAGATCCATCCTGCATAACCAGGACCTTCTGTGATTGCATACCATTTGCATGATGAATGTGCAGAGTATATTCTGCCGTTCTGAATGGAGATGTACTCACATTGAATTGATCAATGTCAACTGGTGTACCAACAACAGCAACAAATGTTCCAATGCCCGCTTCTATACCAAATGTCTCAACCTGAAGAGCAGACTTAGGTTGATCAGTCTTGACACCAACCGCAGAAGTTGTATGAATACCTGCAATATTATCAATAAACTTACCACCAGACGCTGGTGGTGGAGCACTGATACTGACTGTTGCAGTTCCAGAAGAGATGGTTGCAGTTACAGCAGCACCAACGAAGTTGATTGTACTTGCTGTGCCAACGTTAGATCCTTCTTCCTGGATAGTAATACCAGTTCCAGAAGCAACAATACCTGTCAGAAGAGAACCATCACCAACAAATTGAGTTGCGGTTACGATACCAGAGAATTGAGATCCTCCATGGACTCTAAACTTATATCCATCCAGGACGGTTGTACCAATACCAACTCCACCATTGTAAGAAGGATGCTGAATGATAATATGGGATCCAGATCCAGTACTATTGATTTCACGGAGATTATTACCATCATTTTTAAGGAGAAGTGATCCATTGGATCCTCTTGGCATCCAAAACTCACCACCAAACATTCTAATGTTGTCGAGGGCATCAATGGAATATGATGGATTCGGATCTAATCCAATACCAAGATTTCCACCCTGAATATAAAGATCATTGGTGGTAGTAAATCCAGCAATGATGTTAGGGGTTCCCGTCAATCCCTGAGCAACTGTTGCAACACCAGCAACCTGAGCATAAGCATCACTGACAGTAACTGTTGCAGTTCCACTGGAGAGAGAAGAGCTTACATTAGTACCAGCAAAGTTGATTGTTCCTGCAGTACCAATGTTGCTACCCTCATCTTGGATAACAACACCAGTTCCAGAAGCAACAATACCAGTCAGTCCAGAACCATCACCAACAAACTGAGTTGCGGTTACAACACCAAGAGCATTGATACCACCAGTCGTAAGAGTATCAGTAGTGCTGATTCCAGATCCAGTTGCACTGATAGTGACAAGACCAGTAGAAGAACCAATAGAGATTCCAGTACCAGCGATGATTGCAGTTGGAATACCAGTAATGTTAGTACCATTACCAAAGAATCCAAACTGATTTGCTGTCACATTATTAAGTGTCAGTCTATTCTGGAATGGGTTAAAGGTGATTCCACCATTATCAACCATGGTAACGCGATAGTTGTTACCACCCTGACCAGTTCCACTGAGCATAACCATGTTATACTCAAAATTATCATCTACAGATTCAGCAATATAAAGAGGAGCATCAACACCTTGAGTTGCTCTGATGATATTACCAGTGATAATACCAGAAGCATTGATGTTCTCAGTAACCTTCAGAGAACCACCAACATGCAGTCTCTCTTCAGCAACTGTGCTACCGAAGGATACATATCCATGATTATAATCACCAGGGGCACCACCCTGCATATACATGAGATACTGAGTAGCATTAACACCGCCACCTGCTTCAGATTGCCAGATGAAGTGTGGAGTATTAGAGTATGCTCTAGTTCTAAACTTCAGAGCAGGACCAGCAGAACTATCATACTGCATGTATGCATAGTTCTCATTATTATCAGAATCTTGGATTCTAAGTGTAGGTGTAGAACCTTCAATTCCAAGGTCATCTCTTATAGTGACTCTATCACCGAAGGTAGAAGTCTGACCTGCACCAACTACAAATGCACCTGTGGTTGTAAGTTCACCAACAGTGAGGTTTGGTGTTCCAGAGATTCCAGAAGCAATGCCAGCAACGTTTGCATAACCAGAAGTTACAGACTCAGTTGCATAGTTTGCCGTACTTGCAACACCAGCAACAGAAGCATAGTTTGCAACACCAGTGAAGATGCCCTTAAACTCTTGTGCTGTAATGATACCACTAACATTCAGACCATCATCGACCTGAAGATATCCATAGACAGTAGCACCTAATCCAGCAGTAGAGAATTTAAGTGCATTATCATAGTACAGATTTGCTTCTGCATTTGCCTTAAACGACGCACCAAGTTCAGTTGCAGTTGATCTGATGTATACACCATCAGTACCAGTGTTAGTCAGATACAGGGCACCATCAAAATCATTATTGATTACATGGAATCCTGTTGCACTAGTATGAGTGCCCCAGAAAATATCACCATAATTATTACTACCAACAGTTCCAAACCTTGCAGTAGCAGAAGAATCGTATGTAAAGACGTATCCATTACCTAAAGATACGTTAGTTGTGATGTTACTGCTGAGGTAGTTAGAGAAGTCGGGTGGTGTATAGGTAAATACACCAGACTGGTTGTTATAAGACAGTGATGCAACACCAACAGATGCAGTAGTTACAGACAGATCAGACAGTCCAATACCAGCACCACCAGCACCAGTAAGGTCTGC
>CEVH01351963.1_pt1 | contig 10487 bp, 9 predicted proteins | sample 356521 | NCBI WGS metagenome assembly CEVH01 (sample SAMEA2623446, study PRJEB7988) | marine metagenome | isolation source: saline water (ENVO:00002010), including
AATATCTAAATCTAAATTATTCAAAAGCATTATATAAAATTTGTGTAAAATACAACATACCATTTGTATATGCATCATCTGCTGCTACATATGGAATGGGTGAGTTTGGTTTTGATGATAATCACGAAAAAATATCTTCATTATTACCTTTAAATCCTTATGCCGTTTATAAAAATAAATTTGATAAATGGATTTTATCAAATATAGACAAACCTCATTCTTTCGTTGGTTTAAAATTTTTTAATGTTTATGGTCCAAATGAATATCATAAATCAAGAATGGCTTCAGTAATTTTTCATGCTTATAATCAAATCATGAAATCAGGAGAGATGAAATTATTTAAATCACACTCAAAAAACTTCTTCAATGGCGAGCAATCTAGAGATTTTGTATATGTTAAGGATGTAGTTAAAACACTAATTTTTTTCTTCAAAAACCAAAATAAGAGTGGCATTTACAACTTAGGAACTGGTGAATCCAGATCTTTTAATGATTTGATTTTCATAACGTTTAAAGCCTTGAAAAAAGAGTGTAAAATCTCATATATTGATATTCCAGGTGATATTCGTAATACATATCAATACTATACAAGAGCAAAAATATCAAAACTAAGAAATATAGGTTTTAAAGAAAAATTCTATTCTTTAGAAGAAGGTGTTACAGAATATGTTCAAGAATACCTGCTTGAAAAAAAATATTATTAAAGTTCATTTTTTAAGTCAATTAAAAAACTTCTAATTTTTTTAAGCCTATTAATAATTTCAATTTCAGAATTTAAATCTTTATTACTTTTCAATTGCCTTTGAGCGCCTTCTAATGTATATCCTCGTTCTTTCACAAGATTATAAATCAAATGTAGGTTATCTATATCTTTTTGAGTAAATAATCTATTACCTTTCTTATTTTTTTTCGGTTTTAAAATACTAAATTCTTTTTCCCAGTAGCGGATTAATGAAACGTTAACATTGAAAATTTTAGCAGTTTCCCCAATAGAGTAAAAAATTTTTTTAGACTTACTTTCCATTAATCAAATGATTGATTTGATTGAGAAGAAATAATTCTCATTTTTTCGTATTCTTCAGCATTAAGATCATTATAATAGAAATTAACAGGATCAATTTTTCTGCCATTTTTATGAACTTCATAGTGTAAATGAGGGGCAACAGATGTGCCAGTGTTTCCAACAAATCCAATTGTTTCTCCTCTTTTTACAGATTGACCTTTCTTTACAATAAATTTACTCATGTGCGCATACAAAGTTTTATAACCATATCCATGATCAATTATAACATAATTACCATACCCCTTTCTTGTTTTACTTACTTTAAATACTTTTCCATCCCCAGTAGCATAAATAGGAGTACCGGTTTTTGCAGAAAAGTCCATACCAGCATGTAATCTCCTAGTTTTATAGATTGGGTGAATTCTATATCCAAAACCACTGGCCATTCTACTTAGATCTTTATTAGAAACAGGCTGAATTGCAGGAATAGATGCAAGCATTTTGGTTTTGTTTTTTGCTAAATCAACTATTTCATCAAAAGATTTAGACTGAATATACATTTGTTTTGATATTTGATCTATTTTTTTTGTTGTTTGGATGATTAAATCAGAATTGCTGTAACCCTCTAATTCTTTATACCTGTTAATACCTCCATAACCTGCTTTTCTTATTGAGCTTGCAATTGGTTCAGCTTCAAAAATTACTCTATAAATATTATCATCTCTTTTTTGTAAATCATCGAGCACTAATTCAACTTGATTGAATTTTTCATCAATTAATTCGTATTGTTCAGTCAAATTTTGAATTTCTGATTTTAATTTTTTTTCTTTAGGACTATCAAAGAAATTGAAAAAAACAACGATTAATAAAAAAGAGGTTAAAGCAACTAAACTTGAGAAATAAATAAATTTTTTAAGTTTAGTTAAAGGACTAAGTTTAATTCGTTGGTAACTTAGACTATTTTTATCATAATAATATTTTATTTTAGCCATAACTAAGATAAATTATACTTTTAACAAAAGTACTGATTTAAGTTTAGATAAAGATATATATGTAATTGATTTATATAAAACTATTGTAATTTTATGTATAAATTTTCAATATGAAAGCCAAAAAATTAAGACAATCGTATTTAGATTTTTTTAAAAATAAAAATCACAAAATTGTTGATTCTGCTCCTATAGTTATTAAGGATGACCCTTCATTGATGTTCACAAATGCAGGAATGAACCAGTTCAAAGACGTATTTTTAGGATATTCAAAGATAAGTGACTTAAGAGTTGCAAATACACAAAAATGTTTAAGAGTTTCTGGTAAGCATAATGATTTAGAAGAAGTTGGACACGATACTTATCATCATACAATGTTCGAGATGCTTGGATCATGGAGCTTTGGAGATTACTTTAAAGAGGAAGCTATTACTTGGGCTTGGGAGTTTCTTATAGAAGTATGTAAGTTAGATAAAGATAGGTTTTATGTTACTATTTATGAAGGGTCGGACGAAGATATGGTTGAAAGAGACAATGAAGCCTTTAATATTTGGAGTAAATTAGTTAAACAAAGTAATATATTAGAGGGAAATAAAAATGATAATTTTTGGGAAATGGGTCAAGTAGGTCCCTGTGGACCCTGCTCCGAAATCCATTATGACAATAGATCACAAATTGAAAGAAATAAAATTTCTGGTGCTGATTTAGTAAATAAGGATCATCCCCAAGTCATAGAAATCTGGAACTTAGTCTTTATGCAGTATAATAGGCTTGCAACAGGAAAATTATCAGAACTACCTTGTCAACATGTTGATACTGGTATGGGTTTTGAAAGGCTTGCAATGATTACACAAGGTGTACAGTCAAATTATGAAACGGATCTGTTTCAGCCAATTATTCAGCAAATCGCAAAAATATCAAATAGAGTTTATGGTAATAATGAAAAAGACGACATAGCTTTAAGAGTAATTGCCGATCACTTAAGAGCAATCGTTTTTACAATTGCAGATGGTCAGCTTCCATCAAATACTAAGGCTGGATACGTTATTAGAAGAATTCTTAGAAGAGCAGTAAGATACGGATATACTTTTTTAGATTTCAAAAAGCCATTTATTTTTTCATTAGTACCAATTTTAATTGAAAATTATTCCAATCAATTTAAAGAGCTAAGTTCACAAAAAGAATTAATAACTGAGGTAATTAAAAGTGAAGAAGAATCCTTTTTTATCACCTTAAAACAAGGAATGGATATTTTAGGTTCAACTATAAAAAATTCAAAAAGCAAAAAAATATCAGGAAAAAAAGTTTTTGAGTTATATGATACTTTCGGCTTTCCAGTTGATTTAACATCCTTGATTTTAAGTGAAAATAATTGCAGTTTTGATCATAAAGAATTTGACACAGCTTTGCAAAAGCAAAAAGATAGATCAAAAAAGGCAAGTGAGTATGAAAAAGAAGATTGGATTATTTTAAAAAATGATAGTTCACATTCTTTTATAGGCTATAATCAGTTGGATGCAAAAGTTGTGATAACAAGATATAGAAAAGTTACGGAAAAAAATAAGACTGGCTATGATGTTGTATTTAATCAAACTCCATTTTACGCAGAGGGAGGTGGTCAGATTGGTGATACAGGTCGGATTAAATTAAATGACAAAGACATCAATATTTTTAATACAGTAAAAGAGAATAATCTAATTATACATAAGGTAGAAGAGCTTCCACAAAAATTAGATGAAGAATTGCATGTTCAAGTAAACAAACAAAAACGAGATGCATGTTCTCGAAATCATAGCGCAACTCATCTTTTACATGAATCTTTAAGAAAAATATTGGGTGAACATGTAACTCAAAAGGGATCTCTAGTAAATAATAATAATCTACGATTTGATTTCTCTCATTTTTCAAAGTTAAATGATGAAGAGCTAAAAGATATAGAATACGATGTAAATCAGAAAATTTGTCAAAATATCTTGCTAAATGAACAAAATATTTCATTAAATGAAGCTAGAAAACAAGACGTTCTAATGCTTTTTGGAGAAAAATATGATGATCAAGTAAGAATGATACAATTTGATACTTCAAAAGAACTTTGTGGAGGAACACATGTTAATAGTACTAGTGAAATAGGACTATTTAAAATTATATCAGAAGGTTCTATCTCTGCAGGAACTCGAAGGATAGAAGCTATTACTGGCATGAAGGTTATCGAATACATTAATAAATATAAGACTAAAATAGATGAGCTTGAAAGAGAATTAAAGTCTAAGACATTGTTGGTTACAGTTAAACAATTACTTAACAAAAATAAATCCTTAGAAAAAGATCTTGTTAAATTAAAACTCAATAACAATAAGATTTTTGCTAAGGAGCTTTTATCCTCAGCTACTCAAGTTAAAGGTATCCGATTAATCAAAAAAGAAGTTGATTTAGATACTAAATCCATGAAAGATATTTTATTTTCTTTAAAAAATGAAAAGAAGTTAATTGTGCTCTTAGCTTCAATAGTATCAAATAGAGTAGTCTTAACGTTAATGATTTCAAATGATTTAGTTTTAAAGAAATATAATGCTAATAATATGATAAATATCTTAGCTGAATATATCGAAGGTTCTGGAGGAGGACAACCATTTTATGCAACAGCTGGAGGAAAAAATACAAAAGGTATTGTTAGTGTATTTAAAAATATTGATGAACTACTATAGCTCCAGAACTTAAGTTAATATAAACAAAAAAACCAGCTAGTAAGCTGGTTTTTTTTAATTGTGTTTTTGTTATTAGAATCTGTAAGATAAACTAAAGTTTGCAGATCCTTCTCTTTTACCGTTAACTTCCTTTACAGGTAGTGTGTAGTTAGGGTCAAAATATAAACCGTTGTATACTTGGAAAGAGAAACCAGCTCCGACATTCATGTTATCTGTACCATCTTTTGTAGGCATGTTGAATGCTAACCAAATCTGATCTTTTACTGTATATCTAGCAAAAAAATCATAGTTGTCATCGCCATCACGAGCCATTCCAATAGTTAACGCGTCAGTTGCCATATAACCTATACCAGCTTTCGCAGTAATTTGTTCAGCATCTTCTTTGTCACCATCATATGTAGTTACAAGCATAAATTGCGCTGAAGCAAACATAGTAGTGCAAAATGCTATAAAGGCTGTTAATAAGATTTTTTTCATTTTGTTAATTTAAAGTTAATACTTTTCTATTTTTATTAAAAAGGGGCTGTAAGCCAGCCCCTTTTATAATTTTTATAGAATTAAGGAGTTACTGTTAAAGTTAAGTAAGTGTACTTAGACTCTTCAGCTGTAGCATCACCATTATCGTCAGTGATGTACTTAAGTCCTAATGAAGCATTATTTCCTAATGAGTATCCTACGTTAAGCTCCATTGCAGCTCTTTCATAGTTTTCATCAATAGTGTTTGTAACTCTGTGCATTGTTGCACCAACAGAGATACCACCTGCAGCATATGTAAGACCGTATGTGATGTCTTCATCACCAGCTCCTAAATAACCGATAGTTCCAGTCTCATTCCAAGAACCAGCACTCATGTCTGAAGCAAGATCTGCACCGAACTGACCTTCATCACTGTAAGCAGTTTGTCCAACAGATAAATTGATATTGTCAGTTGCAGCATATCCTAGGTTGATTGCTCTCATTGTGTTACCAGCATAATCAGTGTTCATTGAGCCACTTACTGAAGCACCCATAACACCACCAGCGATGTCAACACCATAAGCAGCATCATCTAATAATGAATTGCTTAAGTATAAAACATTAACATTCCATCCGCTGAATTCACCTCCCATGTTTAACCACATGTTAGTTTTTTCTTCAGCAACACCGTCAACTAATGTAGTTGCCGCATCGTTTCTTGAAGCATAACCTAAAGATACGTCAGCCATATCAAGGTCAAAACCTAAAGTAACACCATCCCAAGTGTTTCTGTTTGTACTCCAGTCGTTTGTACCAACTAAAGCACCTGATCCGTAGCTAAGAGCTTGACGTCCAACAGTCATTGAAGCCATTCCCATTAAATTAGCTGAAGCATATGCTTCGTAAACACTCATTGAAGCTTCACCACCACCTAAAGCTCTTTCGCCTAAGTTGTAGTTAAAGTCAGAACTAATGTGAATACCCCAGTCTGAACCACCCCAAGTAGCACCTAACGTTGCTCTTTGGTTTGTTAATCTGTAGTCTTCACCTCCAACAGCTTCACTCATATCCATTCTCGTTCTAGAATCTACATTCCAGTCCTGAGCAAAAGATACAGTTGTCATTAGTCCTAAAGCAAGGGCTAATACATTTCGTAAATTCTTTTTCATATTAAATTTATTTTTGGTTAATACGCTGCAAAGATAAAATACTTCTTCAATACCGACCTAATAAAAAGTGACCTTTTTTAACATATATGTGTTTGTATATCTCATAATTACCTGTAAATCATATATTTAAGGCTTGAAAAAATATTATTAAAATCAGTATTTTTTTTAAAAAAAACACTAAAAAAACCACTTTTTAATGAAAAAAGGTGATGTTACCCTTTATATCTTAGCCACTTCAATAGTTCTTTATAATTGATTTTTTTTCCATACATTAGTATTCCTGTACGATATATTTTGGCAGCTAGTTTGGTACTTAAAATAAATGATCCAACCAAAACCAAGATAGACAACAAAAGCTCCCAATCAGCAACGCCAAATGGGATTCTAACCATCATTATAATAGGTGAGGTCAAAGGAATAATACTCATCCAAAAAGCCAGCAAACTATCTGGATTTTCCATAATAGGTTGAATTAAAATAAAAGATAAAATTAATGGTATAGTAACTGGAAGAATGAACTGTTGACTATCTGCTTCAGCATCTACAGCAGATCCAACAGCTGCAAATAATGATCCATACATTAAATATCCACCCAAAAAGTAAAATAAAAATGCAAGCAATATTTCAACTAAATTTATATTGTTCAAATACATCAATCCTTCTAGCATCATGGATTGCATTTCAATTTCTTGAGAAGATTCTATTTCTGTAATGTTACCAAAATATCCTTGCACAATTAAAAATAATAGTGAAGTTAAACATATCCAAAGTACAAACTGTGTTAAGCCAATTAAGGATACACCAATAATTTTTCCCATCATTAGCTTAAAAGGTTTAACAGAGGAAATAATCACTTCAACAATTCTATTTGTTTTTTCCTCTATAATACTTCTCATAACCATAGTTCCATACATAAAAATAAAGATGTAAATTAATAGTCCAGAAATAAATCCAATTGCCATACTCAATTCGGTTTTTGACTTTTGACCTCTTCCATCTTCAGAAATTATTTGATTGGATACAACTACAGTAGTTTTTGCTTTCTCAAGTAAATTTATATCTATTCCTAATTTAACAAGATTTTCTTGCTCAATTTTTTTCTCAATTTGTGATTTGATTTCATTACTTACAGACAGACTAACTTGTTTATTAGATGATAAAATAATTTCATTTTCTTTTTTTTCTAACAATGCATAATACAACTCATCTTCAAAATTTAATTTCAAATCTGAAAAAAGACTAGCAGGTGTTACTACAAAGTTGATGTAATCGGTATTTTCTAACTTATTAAACAAATCAAAATCTTGTTCGGATACTGCAATTGTTCTCTCAGTTTGAGTTTGGTTTGTTAGATATATTGGTAAAAACATAACAAGTAACATCAGAAATGGTCCTAAAAATGTCATTACAATAAAAGATTTCTTTCTAATCCTAACAAGATACTCCCTTTTAATTATTAACCAAATTTTATCCATTTTGAACAGCTTTAATAAAAATACTTTCTACAGTTGGATTTTTTTTCTGAAATGAAACCACTTTATTTTTAGATATAATATCTTGCATAAAATTTTTGAAATTAATATCCTCATTAATCGATACGATATGCTTGTTTTTTTGGTGTAATTTAGTTTCGAATGAAAAGCTTGTTTCTAATTTCACATCATCTTCACAAATAATTTCGTACGAATTATCATAAAAGCTTGATTTAACTTCATTAATTGGTCCCTCTAGAATTGTTTTAGCGTCATTAATTAACCCGATATGAGTACAGATTTCCTCAACTGATTCCATTCGATGTGTTGAAAAGATTATCGTTGTACCATTTTTATGAAGCTCTAAAATTTCATGTTTAATTAACGATGCGTTTATTGGATCAAAGCCGCTAAAAGGTTCATCAAAGATTAGTAATTTTGGTTCATGAATTATAGCTGTAATAAATTGTATTTTTTGAGCCATTCCTTTACTTAGTTCCTCAACTCTTTTACTGAGAAGGCTTGTAATATTTAATTTATCAAACCAATAATTCAGTCTATTTTTTGCTTCATTATAAGGCATATCTTTAAGCTGAGCTAAATAAAGGCATTGCTCCTTAACATTCATTTTTTTGTAAAGCCCTCTTTCTTCAGGTAGATATCCAATATCTTTGATGTGATTTCGTTGTAATTTTTTGTTATCAAAAATTATTTCTCCACTGTCTTGAGCGGTAATTTGATTTATTATTCGCATTAAACTTGTTTTACCTGCCCCATTAGGACCAAGTAAACCATATATACTATTTTTTGGCACTGAAATATTTGCCTTTTTTAGTGCATAAAAGTCTCCATATTGTTTAACAATATCTTTTGCTTCTAGTAGCATAGATTTAATAATCAGTTAAACATTTCTTTTACTTTATCAAAAAACGATTTTTCATTTTTTGAAGGATCAGGTATAAAATTGTTTGATTTTTTAGATTTTTCAAAAAAATCTTTTTCTTCTTTAGTTAGTTCTTGTGGAGTCCAAATATTTATATGTACCAATAGATCACCAACACCATAGCTACTGACAGAAGGAAGTCCTTTATTTTTTAAACGAAGTATTTTACCACTTTGAATTCCGGAGTCAAGCTTGATTTTGACCTTACCATTAATGGTTGGAATTTCACATTCTGCCCCAAGTACCGCATCGGCAAAGCTAATGTAATGATCATAATGAACATTTTGTCCATCTCTTTTCAAAGTCGGGTGTTCTTCTATAGCAATTAATACAATTAAATCTCCATTTACTCCACCACTTGGAGCTGCGTTTCCTTTTCCGCTAACTTTTAGTTGCATTCCTTCTTCAACACCGGCAGGGATTTTAATACTAACAGTTTCTTCCTTTTTTATCATTCCATTACTATCAGTTCCTGATGGTTTTTTATCTACAATTTTACCAATACCATTACATGTCGGGCATGTGCTTGAAGTTTGCATCTGTCCAAGTATTGTGTTACTTACTCTAGTTACGCTTCCAGTCCCATTACACGTTTGGCATGTTTTATATGTTACCCCTTCAGCAACTATTAATCGTCTAACTTTGACTTTTTTGTCAACTCCGTTGGAAACGTCATTTAAGTTTAAAGAAAGCTTAATTCTAAGATTAGAACCTTTTAGAACTCTTCTACCACCACTACCACCAAAACCTCCAAACCCACCTCCACCAAAGATATCTCCAAACTGACTAAAAATATCTTCCATGTTCATACCGCCAAATCCTCCAGCACTACCTCCCATACCAGCGTGTCCGAACTGGTCATATCTTTGTCTTTTTTCAGAATTACTAAGTACTTCATATGCTTCTGCAGCTTCTTTAAATTTAGCTTCGGCTTCTTTATTATTAGGATTTTTATCAGGATGATATTTAATCGCCAGTTTTCGGTATGCTTTCTTTATTTCTTTAGAGTCAGCACTTTTTCCAACTCCTAAAACTTCATAATAATCTCTTTTTGACATATATATAAATATTAATTTCCTACTACTACTTTAGCGTATCTTATAATTTTTTCTCCAAGAAAATAGCCCTTTTCAATTACATCAATTATTTTTCCTTTCTGGTTCTTTTTTGGAGCTGGAACATTTGCTGTTGCTTCATGAAAATCGGTATCAAGTTCTTTTCCAATTGGACTTTCCATTTCTTTAAGGCCTTTTTTTTCTAGCTCTGCTTTTAATTGTTTATATATTAGTGTGGGCCCGTCACTATCAGAATAATTATTTGCTTTTATTGATCGTTCGAAGTTATCAAGTATTGGCAGTAACACTAACATTATATCTTTGTTAGCTGTGCTGTAAAGCTCTAGGCGTTCTTTAGCAGTTCTTTTTCTATAATTTTCAAATTCAGCAAATAACCGAAGATTTTTATCTTTTTCTAATTCAAGTTCTTTTTTAAAATTATTTTTTTTGCTAGCTTTTATTTTAGAACTTTTATTTTTTGTTGTTTTTTTTGTAGTCATATGCAATTTCTTTTAATCAAGTGATAATGCAATTATATTGCCACGATTTTTTAAAGACAATTTGTCAGTTAGCTTCTTTAAACTTAAGTTTTTTTTGAGATTGTAAAAAGTTTATTAATCTATTACCTTTTAAATTTTTAGCAATTATTATTCCATTTTTATCTATTAAAATATTTGATGGAATAGATTTTATAT
>CEVH01351962.1_pt1 | contig 10474 bp, 15 predicted proteins | sample 356521 | NCBI WGS metagenome assembly CEVH01 (sample SAMEA2623446, study PRJEB7988) | marine metagenome | isolation source: saline water (ENVO:00002010), including
TATGCTCAAATCACTCTGCCGTTCGCGCTATGAGGATTGATTTGATTTTTATGGTCCTGTTTTTTATGGGTCTTGGCGTTTTATATGTCCGGCTTGTCGATCTTCTGGGGCAATTGATATGGCCGTGACGCGCCCCACAATCGAGATATTGACCTTTATAGTGAGATTTCCGGTCGCGGGGGGCTACAAGTCCCTGACATGTCAGGTCCAGGGCACGGATGTGGTGGCACCACTTGGCCTCGATTGGACTTTTACCCGCGACCGGGCTCATGAGATTTTCGATCAGATCGACGAAGTCAACCGCATTCCGGGCCTTATCGCGCGGATCAAATGGCTAAAAATTATGCGGGCCGGGCGCATGGACCAGCCACACTGGTGGGATGTGGCCATGCGCGCGCCCTGTCCGCCGCCGGGTCATCGTCCCGGCCCAAAGTTAATATAGGAGAAACAACAAAATGACGTTTTATACAAATGATTACGTGCTGGACGCGGCGTTGGACAAGATTGCCGAGGCCGATCAGGCGGTGATCTGTTCCGGTGTGCCGGCGGATTTTTATGGAGCCGTGCGGCCGGATATCTGGGCGGCAAGTCAGGCCTATATTGTGGGCGATGTGGTGCGCCCGACGGTTGAGGGCGATTTTGTCTATAAGGCGACAACGATTACCGGCGGCGGTCTGAGTGGTGCTGTTGAGCCGACATGGCCCGCTGCCGCCGGACAAACGGTTGTAGATAATGAGGTCACCTGGGAGGCCGTGGCGACAAATGGGCATGCGGCATCTGCGCTATCGGCCCCGGATTACACAAAAGCCGACGGAGACATTGACGGGCGCAAGGTGACGGTCGCGGAAAAGACGGGCCTGGCCATTTATCGGACGGCGCCGGATATTGCAAAGGCGGACCATATTGCCTTTGTGGATCGGGTAAACAGGCGGCTGTTATGGGTGACGGAGATCGAGCCTGATCAGGGATTATCCGCTGGCGGCACAGTAAATATTCCGTCGGTTTATTACGGGGTTCGGGACGCCGTTGCGGCGCCGTGATTTAAGGCACAAGGAGATGTAAGAGATGCCGATTGATTTGACCGATAAAGAGTTTGAGGCGTTGAGGGTGCAGTCTGAAAATATGATGAGGCGCCTGTATGAGATGTATCAGGAAGCGAAACGAATGGGCGACGTCTTGAATATCCGCGAGGTGTTTCTTGCGCCGCAGTTCCTGGCCCTCCCTCAAGACGAGCGGGATGCTTTCGTGCGGGGGTTCGCGTTGACGTTTCACTTTTCGAGGAATCTGATGGAGGCTACGTTGCCGATGATTGACCCTGTGGCACATACTGACCAGCCGGAAACATTCCGCGGAAAGGATGCCGCGGCAGATTTCCTCCCGGGGAAAAATTTTATTCATCCTTAGAGGAGTAAAAGTTATGAATTTAACAGATGCGCTCGTTGGGCAAACGGATGTGGCGACGGCCCTTGCCTATCTCACCGAGATGGTGCCTGGCCCGCGCCGCCTCGTGCCTGTCTCTAGTGTCAAAGCCTGGGCGCTCAAGCAGGGTACGTTGATGTACGATCTTAAAGTGGTCCGGGATGGGGGCGGCCCGGTTTCTCCACTCGCCGATACTATACTTGAGGCTATAGGGGTTAATATGCCTGATTGGAATATGGAAGATTCAGAGAATGTTGCCTTGATGGATCAAGCGGTCTCGGCCGGGATTCTTACCCTACAGCAGAAGGCTGAGCTTGTGGCGTTGGCAGACACAAAAATCCCTCGTTGGCGTGATCTTGGGCTTACACGCATGCCCGTGCGGTGGGAAGTTGAGGAGGTCATCAATGGCTAGTATCACACAATCCTTTAGCACGCCATCGGTTATATCAATTAACCTTACCAGTTTAGGTGACGGCTCAGCGGTTGATAGTATGGCTCTTGACAACAGTGGTGGAGACATTGATGGGCTACTCGAAATTAAGACAACTGGCACGTCTGGTAGCACGGACTATTTGGATATTTATGTGCTTGAGAGTATCGACAATGTTGATTTTGAAACATCCGCCCAAGCCCGTTATGTGGGGTCTGTCGCGATGAACGGGACGACGGCGGTCGTTGCTGTGATGCGGCTTGAAAGAATGGCCCCTTATTTCAAAGTACGTGTGATTAACAATAGCGGAGGTGCCTTGTCCGCGACCGGCAGTGACCATTCAATTAGTCTGTCCGGGATCAAGTATGTATCAGCTTAGTCGGTCTGACTTCGATAAACACCTAAACACTACACACCCCCTTGCCAAGGGTTTGTCAGCAGCATATTTTCCACGGGGGCATGTTCGGCCAGCTCTGCATGATCTGGCGAACCCTGGAGAACGGCTGGATAAGATCGACCTGAAGGGAAACTTGTCCTGGGTTGAAGGCCGCCTGGCCATATATTCAACCCATCTGGGCGCGGATGACGACTATCTGATCAGCACAGCAGAGTTTGCTAATGTGGGGTCAAGTGCCGTAGTGGCGCAGACGATTGCCCTCAAATTCGTATACCACCCCTATGCATCATCCAGCAACTATGGAACAATCCTGACTGAAACGTTCGGTCGTTGGAGATGCGGAATAAAGGGGGGAACGTCTCTCAGCGCTGGATATCATGGGGGGAATGGTTATTGGTATTATTACACGTCGCCTCTTCCGGGGTTGTCTGACGGTGATGATATTTTTATTGTCATCCACATTGAGCGGGATCCAGATCGTCTCGCTGTTTATTACTCAATAAACGGGGCCCCCTTGGTTGACGCCTCGATCGGCGCGACAATCACCGGATCCCTGGGGTATATAGGTGGTGGTTCAGCCCCTTCGCGGAGTAAATTAACAATAGGTAATAACAGTTCATATACCTATGCATACCACCAGCCGCTAGACCTGGAATACTGTTGCCTGTGGACCAATCAGCGCTTTTCTGACCATCAATTAAGGATATTTCCGGCGCAAATCCCAAAACTGATAGAAGATAGGGATTTTTATTGGTATCGACAGGCAGGGGGTGGGGGCGCAGTATCTGTTGCTGCGCGGGATGTTGTTGCCTGGCCTTATGCGGACAATGGGATTGTCGGTCATTTATATGATCTTTCTGGTGTTGCGCCGGGCGTTGTGTCACACGTTTCTTCCGGAGGAATATTGACGGCAAAATACTCGGTTACCACTTCCCCGGTAAAAAATCAGGCGGTTGCAGATGCGCCGATGGTTGGTGTGACCTATGCGATTAGCGGCAATTTTTTGGCGTCTGCCGCAGAGGTGTCGTTCGACGCGATTAGTGCGGCATACCAGATTAATGGTCGTCCTGCATGGTCCGGAACAGAGGTGGCGTCAGGGTTTTTTGGCAATATCGTAACTCTGTCTCCCCGAGATATCCAGTCTTCTGTTGTGGCCGGCGGCGGCGCACTCGATGTGAGTTATGTCATGGGCGTTATGGCTTTGGAGTCAATTCCAGCTGTGGATTTGGGGGCATTATCCGTGGAGTATGGCCTGGTGGCGGTTGATGCTCATGGCCAAATAAACATGGATATCGTCTCCGCCACGCCGATCTATAGCCTTGCGGCCGATGATTCTGTTATGCAGGCTAATATATCGCACACATTTTTGTCCCCACCCAAATATCAAGCTATATCGACAAATATATATTCTATAGTGCATTTGAGTGTGGCGTTTATGGAGGGGTATGTCCTGACCTGGCCGCTAGAGACGCATTACATTGTCGAGGCGGAGCAAAGACATCTAATTGCCGATTCCGAGGACCGTTACCTGTTGACGGCCCCAGAATCGCGTTACCTATTTGTGTGAGAGGAAAAAATGATTACGTATAAAAAAGGCAACAGATTCCCGGACAAGGCGGCAGATGCCCAGAAAATATACTCTTTATTTTTTCGGGATCAAATGGATCTGGATGAAAGCATCACGGCCGTGACCTGGTCCAGCGATCCAACAGGGCTTCTTTTTATCAATCCCCAGCAACAAGGGCGGGTCGCGACGGTGATGATTGGCGGGGGCGTCGGCGGGCAGGATTATGATGTAATTTGCAAGATCTATACAAATAAAGGACAACAAAACATTGAAGCTAGAAAAAAACTTAATATTAAGGGATAGTTATCCCTTTTATGAGTTTACGGCCTAGTCGAGATATTTTGTTCTTTATGTTCTTTTAAATACAGGCATGCCAGTACTGTCCGGTGATCAATATTATTGATTCCTCGCTCAAGCTTTCCATAAGCTTCCCGGGTGATATCCAGCGCTGCGGCCGCAGCTACCTGGGTCAAGCCCATTTCCTTTCGCCATTTCTTCAGATCGTTACCTGACCATTTTAATTGCTTTTTCATCAATAAAACCCTATATTGATATTTGAGGCTTTGGGGGTGATTTCTCACCCCCGCCGCCTTGCTAAAGAATGGGTCGCTTTATCTCTATGGTCAGTGAGAAGCGACCCTTTTCTTTTTGCAAGAGGATTGAGAAGTCAAATTTAAGAAACTTAAACATCCTTCTTTTCTCCTCTGTTTATCAACAAGGACCATTCCCTGTTGACAAGAATTATAATATGGGAACTTAGTTCTCATGTCAACATAAAAAGGAAACTTAATTCCCTTTTTCTCGGGTGCTGAAATAATGATAGGATCCCAAGCTTATAATCGGGCCCAGCCTGTGATGATGCACTGGGACGAAATGGCGGAAGAAATGACCGTCCGTCGTGATTATTTCTATTCACAGGTCCACAGGGCGAATATGCGGGACCAGGAAAAACCGTTTCCAATTTCGGTTAAAAGTGGCCATTTATAGGTGGCTTTTTGATTGGTTGGCAGGAAATGATTTGCTTTAATATCAATGGGTTAGTTTGTTTTGCCTAGAACTTTTAATCAGTAGGTCGAAGGTTCGAATCCTTCAGGGCTCACCAATTTAGAAACCCTTGGGTATCAATGCGTTAGCAGGTATCCAAGGGTTTTTTTATTTGAGGTTTTCTCCCTCTGTGGTACAAAATCTCTGCTTTTTTCAAGCTATTGAAAATATCGGGAAACTTTTTTGAGCGTTTTTCAGCTTTGTACCAATTTTTTACCACAAAGGCCCTCCATGGCCTGATTCACGGCCTGTTCATAGGACCCATCGTCAGGGAACAAATTCCCGTATAGGTCGTGGGTCACACTAATGGTGCTATGTCCCATATATTGCATGATTTCCTTTGGGTTGGCGCCCTGTTGATGCACACGGACATAGCTGTTGTCGATCATGATGAGGTTACCGTCATGGACCTGAAGGATCGCGTCGAAAAGCCGCTGACAGACACCCGCCTTTCGCCACTGAGCAAACCGATTAGTGAACAAACCGATTATAGCAAGTGGTGCAGGGACCATAGCGCTCGGGAATATCCACCTATGGCATGGTCAGCCCGAAACCGCCAAAGTGCCGTTAAGCCTCTTTGGGAAGCACGTTTAGGGGGGTGACTTAGTTTGCTGCTGCAAAAGCCGGGAAGCGCAGAGAAACGCTGTCGTGCGATTACATAGTGGCGGAGAGGGTGGGATTCGAACCCACGAAGGGCTTGCACCCTTGCCGGTTTTCAAGACCGGTGCATTCAACCACTCTGCCACCTCTCCGTAGCGAATGAAATGCCGTGGGCTAGGATTTATCTTATCACAAGTATCAGGTCAAGATCCGAATTCACAAGTTTTTAATAATGGCTTGTAAATATGGTGCAAATGGTCTTTTATGCCATGATATGGTCACGATTTGGGAACAGCATGAGCTTCCGTTCTTGTCGGGGGCTGATATAAGAATCCATGTCCCAAACCCATGAGGCGAACATGGACAGTTTGACCAAACCGCAAGAACGCAACACAGGGGCTGTGCAGGTAATAACCGCAAAACAGGGGCTATTCAGGCAAAATGAGATATACCGTACTGTTGATGGGGTTGATCGGGATCCTGTTAAATATTGGGGCAGCGCAGGCAAAAGACAGCATTCCCGCCAACCCCCTGAGTTTTGAACAATGGCTTGAAGAACTGAAACAGGAAGCCCGTGAGCAAGGCATATCCGAAAACACCCTTGCCGTGGCCCTGGACGGTGTTCAACCGGTACCGAAAATCATAGAACTAGACCGCCGCCAGCCTGAATTTACCCAGACCTTTGCCGAATATATCGGCCGTCGGGTCAGTCCGGCCCGTATTGAACTCGGCCGGAAAAAAATGGCTGAGCACCAGGAGGTGCTGACCAAAGTGGGGCGCGACATGGGGGTACAACCCCGCTTTATTGCCGCCATATGGGGTATGGAGACCAATTACGGCAGGTATACCGGCGGCTATTATGTGATCGAAGCCCTGGCCACCCTGGCGTATGACATGCGCCGGCCCGCTTTTTTCCGGCGGGAACTGTTACGGGCGCTGGAGATTCTTGATCAGGGGCATATTGACCCGAAAAATATGAAGGGGTCCTGGGCCGGGGCGATGGGGCAGGGGCAGTTCATGCCGTCAAGCTTTTTCACCTTTGCCTATGATTACAACCGTGATGGCCGGAAGGATATTTGGGTGGATCAGGCCGATGTGTTTGCTTCGATCGCCAATTATCTGAAAAAACATGGCTGGCGCGAAGACCGCACCTGGGGTCGCGAGGTGCGTCTGCCGGAAGATGTGGAAGGGTTATGGGAAAAGGTCAAGCAGACCGAACCACCACGTAGCTGTAGGCGTGCTCTGAAACATCACAGCCGCCAGCTCAGTCTCAAGGAATGGTCCGAACTGGGCGTGAAAACCATTTATGGTTCTGATCTGCCCGATGTGGGGGATCGGGATTTCAAGGCATCGTTGGTCATGCCGGCGGGCAAGGACGGGCCTGCCTACCTGACATACCGGAACTTCCGGGCTATACTCAGCTATAATTGTTCAAACTATTATGCACTTGGGGTGAGTTTGCTGTCGGATCAACTGAAATGAAGTTACTGAACCGTTTGGGAAAATATTTAGGACTGTGTATGCTGCTTCTGGGACTTGCCGCGTGTTCCAGCGGCCCCCGTTCTTATGAAACGCCGCCAGCGGGGCAGGGCAGTTACAAAGTGGGAAAGCCCTATAAGGTCGCAGGCAAGGTGTATTATCCCAAGGAAGACCCCACATATTCCGCCGTGGGGCTTGCCTCTTGGTACGGGCCCAAATTTCACGGGCGCAAGACGGCCAATGGGGAAATTTTTGACATGAACGCCCTGACCGCCGCCCATACCACTTTACCGATGCCAAGTTATGTGCGGGTGACCAATCTGGAAAACGGGCGTTCCCTGATTCTCAGGGTTAATGATCGCGGGCCATTTGTGGGTAACCGCCTGATCGACGTTTCGCGGCGTGCAGCCCAGCTTCTGGGATTTGAACGCCAAGGAGTTACCAAAGTTCGTGTGGAAGCCGTCCCCGGTCCTGATGCCGCCCCGGTCTATGTCAGACGACAAACTCCACCATCCTCATCCTCGCCGTCCTCATCCTCACTGGCTCAGCCCGCTCCCAAACGCGCCCCTGTGGTCGTGGCCGAAGAAACAACGCCAACGTCCCCGCCACCGGCCGTGGAGGTGGAAAAGCTTGTCTCTTCTCCACCGCAACAGGAAACGGCACACAAGGAATATGATCTGAAAACGATTTATGTACAGATCGGGGCTTTTGCCGACAAACTCCGGGCTGAAGCCGTGGCGGATGGCATCCGCCATGTAGGGCAGACCCTGCTGGAGCTTGTTGATGTCAACGGCCAGAAACTCTACCGTGTACGCATCGGACCGCTTGAGTCCAGGGAACAGGCAGATGTTACCCTGGGGCGTGTGTTGGCCTGGGGACATAATACGGCCCGAATAGTGATGGACTAACCCTGTTCCGGCATAACCGGTTTGAAATACTAAGTTTAACAAATAAAGACGAGAAACGGATAAATGGTTGATCTCAAAAGATCCTTCTTCACCATTCTGATGGTTTTTCTAAGTGCCCAAGGAGGGACCTCTGCGGCCTTTGGCGCCCAGAATATCCAGACCATTGCGGAACATGCCATCCTGATCGAAGGCGCGACAGGAGATGTGTTGTTTGCCAAGGAGCCCGACACCCCGATGGCGCCATCTTCCATGAGCAAGCTGCTTACGGTCTATATCGCCTTTGAAAAGCTCCGGGACGGGGTGATCACCCTCAATGATGAAATCGAGGTCAGCGAAGCAGCCTGGCGGAAATGGCGCCTTAAAGGCTCCACCATGTTTCTCAAGGCCGGTGACCGGGTCACGGTTCACGATCTTTTGATGGGGATCATTGTGCAAAGCGGCAATGATGCCTGTGTGGTCCTGGCAGAAGGGCTGGCAGGCTCGGAAGCGGTCTTCGTGGACTGGATGAACGAAAAAGCCCGCGAACTTGGCATGACAAACACCCATATGGTGAACAGCAATGGCTGGCCGGATGAAAACCATTACATGTCGGCGCGGGATCTGGCGATCCTGGCTCAGAAAATGATCGCCAATTTTCCAGAATATTATGCCATGTTTGCGGAAAAAGAATTCACCTATAACGATATTCGCCAAACCAACCGCAATCCCATCCTTTATAGCATGCCGGAAGCGGACGGCCTAAAAACCGGTCATACAGAAGCGGCGGGGTTCGGGCTTGTGGCTTCGGCCAAACGGGATGACCGGCGGCTGATTCTGGTGGTCAATGGGTTGCCCAGCGAACGGGCCCGAGCGCGGGAATCCGAACGGCTTCTGAATTATGGATTCCGTAACTTTGATGTTTACAACCTGCTGCAGGCGGGAAAAACGCTTGATTATGCCAATGTGTGGCTGGGGGAAAAGGATCAGGTGCCGTTAGTGTTGGAACAGGATGTCACCCTGTCTATGAGCCGTGAAGCGCGTCGCAAGATGAAAGCCAAGGTAATTTACGAAGGGCCCATTGCGGCGCCGATCGTGAAGGGACAGCCTGTGGCCATGCTGGAGATCTCATCTCCTCATATGGAATCGGTACGTCTGCCGCTGGTGGCCGGCGAAGATGTCGGAAAACTGGGTGGTTTTAACCGCTTGAAAGCTGCTCTGAACTATATGCTGATAGGGTCCTCAGGCCGTGGCCGATAAAACACTTGCCCATTCTGGTTCGTCGTTTAAGGGCCGCTTTATTACCTTTGAAGGCGGGGAAGGGGTGGGCAAGTCCACCCAGGCCTTGCGGCTCAGGGAAAGGCTGGAACACCACGGGATAGAAGTGGTGTTGACCCGGGAGCCAGGCGGGGCGCCGGGGGCGGAAGCAATTCGTGGGCTTCTGGTAACCGGTGGCACGGATAAATGGACCCCCATGACCGAAACCCTGTTGCATTATGCGGCCCGGCGCGACCATCTGGATCGGACGGTGCTGCCGGCATTACGGGCAGGGAAATGGGTTATCTGTGATCGTTATGCCGATTCCACCCTGGCGTATCAGGGATATGCCCAAGGGCTTGGGGTGGATAGGATTCTTGACCTGCATAAGATCGTGACCGACAACTTCTGGCCTGACTTTACCCTGCTTTTGAATGGCGGGGCCTCGTTGGGGTTAGAGCGGGCCAGAATGCGGCAAGAGACGGAGACAGGGCAACAGCGCGAAGACCGGTATGAAAGAATGGGGAAGGGATTCCACGAAAAACTGCGTGAGGCCTTTCTTGATATTGCCGCGAAAAACCCGCAGCGGATTACCGTGATCGCTGCGGAAGGCCGTGTCGACGACGTGGAAGAACGCATCTGGCAGTGTGTGAAAGACCGGTTTGGACTGGAGTGAGGGCAATGGAAGAACTTGAAATGGTCCCCCATGCCCGCCTGTGTCGGGAAGTTATCGGGCATGAGGCGGCTTCACGCCTGTTCCTTGATGCCTTTAATGCCGACAAACTGCATCATGCGTGGATGATCACCGGCCCGCGTGGTATTGGTAAGGCCTCGCTGGCTTATCACATGGCGCGGTTTTTATTGCATCATGCGCCGACAAAGGAAGCAGGCGGCGGTCTTTTTGGCGACACCCTGGAAAAGACGGCGCTTACAACTCTGGCTACTGATCCCGAAAGCCGGACCAATCAATTGATTAATGCGGGAAGTCATCCTGACCTGTTGAGCATAGAACGGGGCATGGACGAAAAAACCGGCAAACGGCGCAAGGAGATTGTCATTGACGAGGTGCGCCGGCTTCAGGGGTTTTTTAATACCACCTCCAGCGACGGGGGCTGGCGCATCGCCATCATAGACAGTGCCGATGAAATGAATCGTAATGCGGCCAACGCCTTACTGAAGGTTCTTGAAGAACCTCCTCGTCATGCTTTGCTTTTCATTCTGGCGCATGCGCCGGGCCGACTGTTGCCCACCATCAGGTCGAGATGCCGTCAGATGCGTCTGAAACCGCTCACGGATCAGGCCGTGGCTGAAATTTTGCGGCGGGAAAATCCAGAGCTTCCCGAAGAGGAGCTTGCGGGCTATGCCGTACTTAGCGAAGGCAGCCCGGGATATGCGCT
>CEVH01020175.1_pt1 | contig 10473 bp, 11 predicted proteins | sample 356521 | NCBI WGS metagenome assembly CEVH01 (sample SAMEA2623446, study PRJEB7988) | marine metagenome | isolation source: saline water (ENVO:00002010), including
CCTTCTTGGTGGGTCTGGCTTTCAATCTTATTTCCTTTTCTATCTGTAAGCACAAAGTCTTCCAATTGATCAATATTTTTGACTTTACTCTTTAGCTTTTTAGAAATCTCGCTTTGTCCTAAGGCAATACCTAAAAATAAGGCTTCTAAACCAATAAACTTATCACCTAACTTATCCGCGTATATTTCTGCGCTTTTTATCGCCTCAGACAAATTTGTGTCTATAAACAAGTTTTTATGCCCCTCAACCTTTGGTAAGGAAATTAATAGTTTGTCTGCTTCTTGAAGAACCGAAAAGTAGTCTCCGCCTACCAACTCTATGAGCTTTCTAAATCGCTGTTTATTGTTTAATAAGATAGACTTCATTACGTGAGCGGTAGTGATTGTCTGATGGTCAAGCGCTTTTGCATTCTCCATAGCCTCTACCATCGTTTCTTTTGCATTATCGGTATATCTTTCTAAATCCATTTGCCTATAATCTTTGTAAGTACAATTTATAAATGTGGTCTATTTCTTGATATACAACCACCAGGTTGATATTTTTCTAATTATGGGCATTAAAGATAAAATAATTGTAGCGTTAGATGTAGAGAGTTGCGATAGTGCCCTGTCGCTTGTTGAAAGCCTCAATGGTTATGCGAATTTTTTCAAAATTGGATTAGGATTGATTGGTAAAGGCGGCCTGGAGCTTGCTTCAGAAATAAAAAACCGGGGTCACCGGGTTTTCTTAGATTTAAAATTGTTTGACATCTCAAATACCATAGAGACCGCAGTAAGTGGATTATCCGAAGCTAAATTTGATTTTCTTACTGTGCAAGGAGACCCACATGTAATCAAGGCTGCTGTGAAGGGAAGAGGCTCAAGTAGTACAAAAATACTGGCAGTCACATTTCTTACTAGTTTAGATAGGGGAGATTTAGATCAAAATTTAATCAAACCTGGAGAGATAGAGTCTTTAAGTACTACTAGAGCTGAAAAAGCAATTTTAGCAGGAGCTGACGGGGTAATTGCCTCTCCTATGGAGTTACAGCTTATTAGAAAAAATCCAATTTGTGCGAAAAAGATAGTTGTTACACCAGGTATAAGACCGAAGAACTCTGCTGTTAATGATCAGAAGAGAGTTGCAACACCTTCTGAGGCTTTAAGATTAGGTGCATCACATCTTGTGGTGGGAAGACCAATTTGCCAAGCAAAAGACCCCCTCGTTGCTTATAGAGAAATAGAAAAAGAAATTTCACCTAATTATTAACTAAAACGTGTTATAAACCCTTTAATTGCCCCTAACAGTCTATCTTGAATAGAAAAAAAATTATTATTCTTAATCTGTTGTTTTTCATCACTATAAAGTGATCGTAAAATCTCAATTTGTACAACATTAATGTCATCGAGGGGACTGGCATAATTGCGAGTAATAAATCCACCTGAAAAGGGTTTGTTTAGGCTGACTTTAAATCCTGCTTCTGTAAATAAATCCTTTAATTCCATCACAATTTCATTCTCACAGGAACGACCAAAGCAGTCACCAAGGACAACCTCTACTGGATCTTTCTTACTAGACCGATTAATAGATGTCAGTGGCATGGAATGACAATCCAAAAGTATAACTTTTTTGAACGATATCTTTGTTTGTTCAATTAATGAATTTAGCTTGTAATGATATGGGAAGTAAAAACTTTTGAGCCTTTCGTTCGCATCGTCAATCGATAGCCTCTGTTCGTATATGGGCGTCTGGTCGGCAACTACTCGTGGGATAACTCCAAGGCCTGCAGATACCTTAAGCGTATCTTTATATGTTGTAAGATCTTCGATTAGCAATGGATCCAGCTCTTCATAGTCCCTATTCACATCTATAAATGATCTTGGAAATGTTGCTGAGAGCATAAAGGATCCCAAATCGACAACGGGGGAAAATAGCTGGTCTACAAAGAGATCCTCAGATGATCTCAATGTTTTTAACGATAAAGCCGTTAATCGCATAAATTTTTCTGTATAGGTACTTCCGCTGTGTGGTGAATTAAACAGAACACAATTTGACTGATATAAAGGTGATGAGAGTTTGTATGGCTTCATTTCTTGAACAAAAAAGATTTGGTTTGAATAATTTAAACCTTGACCCTTCTTAAACTTTTTATATAGAAAAAACAATAGGGGCGTATAGCTCAGCGGGAGAGCACTTCGTTGACATCGAAGGGGTCACTGGTTCAATCCCAGTTACGCCCACCAAAAAAAGGGGTTGTTTTTTTCGGAAAAATCTTTAGTACTCAAATCCGGAGATAAAAATGAAGATACGAAACTCACTAAGATCATTAAAGCAACGGCACCGAAACTGCAGAGTAGTTAAAAGGCGTGGCAAGGTTTATGTAATAAACAAAGTTCAACGAAGGTTCAAAGCTCGTCAAGGATAACCCAATTATTACATTATATGAACTTAGATAGCTGTAACAATTTCAAAGACTTTAGAGAGCTTGCGAGAAAAAAATTACCAAGACCTATATTCGATTATATAGACGGTGCAGCTGACGATGAGTTAACATATGCGCGAAACACTGAGAGCTTCAACTCAGTATCTTTAATCCCAAATGTCTTAAGGTCAGTTAACGACATTGATATGTCTACAGAAATCTTTGGAAAGAAGATTTCTATGCCAATATATTGCTCTCCAACAGCTGTTCAGAGATTATTTCACTATGAGGGAGAAAGAGCAGTAGCTAAAGCAGCGAATAACTTTAATACCATGTTCGGCGTATCATCTTTGAGCACGGTAAGCGTTGATGAAATATCCTCCTTATCTGAATGCCCAAAAATGTTTCAATTTTATTTTCATAAGGATCGAGGTCTAAACAAATATATGCTTGATAGGGCAAAAAAAGCTAATTTTGACGTATTAGCGCTAACAGTGGATACAATCACAGGAGGAAATAGAGAAAGGGACTTAAAAACTGGTTTTACTATTCCTCCAAAACTCAACTTCAAAAGCATGCTTAGCTTCGCGATAAAGCCCTCTTGGTTATTTAACTTTCTTACCTCGCCAGCATTTGAACTACCACATCTACAAAACCATGTTGATGAAGGAACTAGCGCTGTTACATCCATTGGATCCTATTTTTCAAATATGCTAGACCAGACAATGAGCTGGAAAGATGCAGAAAAATTAAGATCAGATTGGAGCGGCCCTTTTGCTCTCAAAGGGATTGTGAGCGTTGAGGATGCTAAGAAAGCTGTAGATATAGGATGTGACGGGGTTATTGTATCAAATCATGGAGGACGGCAGCTGGATGGCGCAGTCTCACCTTTTGACCAATTAGCAAGAATTGTTGATGCCGTAGGTGACAAGACTGACGTCATTTGTGAAGGAGGAATACAGAGAGGAACACATGTTCTCAAAGCTCTGTCAATAGGAGCAAAAGCTTGTGCTGGAGGTCGTCTTTATTTATATGCTCTAGCGGCCGCTGGGCAAAAAGGTGTTGAAAAAGCATTGTCTAATCTCAGAAGCGAGATAGAACGAGACATGAAACTTATGGGGGTCACAAGTATCGATCAACTTTCTAGAAGAAATTTAAACTTCTATTGATTTATGCAACCAAGTGAATTCGAAAAAAATGTGGCCAAGCATATCAAAGGTAGCAAACCAGCACCCGTCCACTTGTGGAGTCCACCTTTTTGTGGTGATCTTGAAATACACATAGATACTAATGGTCGTTGGTTTTATCAAAAATCAGAGATAAAAAGAGACAGACTTATAAAGCTATTTGCTAATATTTTAAAAAAAGAAAATGAAAAATATTTTCTTGTAACACCAGTCGAAAAGGTTGGGATCACTGTGGCGGATGTACCATTTATAGCAACAGAAATTGACGTGATTACAGAGGAACAAAACATTCTATTTAAATTTACGACTAATGTAGGGGACGAAACCTATTTGAAGGAATATGATCAGTTCAAAATTTTATTTAAAAAGTCTACCGATGAGCCACAACCCTATATAAACGTAAGATCTAACCTCTTTGCGAAAATTGATAGAAAAAGTTTTTACAGATTGGTAGATTATTGTACTGAGACGCTACACAAGGGTGAAAAATGGCTTGGTTTTCATTCAAATAATATATTTTTTCCTTTGGTAAAAGCAGAGCAATTAGATTGATTTTAAAGCTCTAAATGAAAATCTTTAAGAACAGACTGATATAGGGACCTTTTAAAAGGAACTATACTATCAAGCATTTCAGTTTTCTTTGACCATTTCCAATCTGAGAACTCTTGGTCTTTTGTCTCTATATTTATATCAAACTCAGTCCCAATAAATTTGAATAAAAACCATTTTTGGCTTTGACCCCTGAACTTACCTCCCCAGAACTTGTTCTGTATTTCTTGGGGTAAGTCATAGCGATACCAGGTCTTAGTTTGTTTGAGAAGAGTAACTTTGGATTTTCTTATACCTGTTTCCTCATACATTTCTCGGTAGGCAGCCTCTAAAGGAATTTCGTTGTTGTCTATACCTCCTTGCGGCATTTGCCATGCCTTTGTGTTATCAAGACGGCGTCCAGTAAAAATTTCGAGTTGGTCATTAATGATCACTAAACCAACGCCCAAACGATATGGTAATAAGTTAATCATTCTTTTACAGATAAGACTGATAAACCTTCGATCAAATCAATCGCATGAGCCAATTGATTATCCTTATTTCTTCTTTCGTTTGTTTCCTGAAAACTTATCTCCTCTTTCCTCAGCATTTCTTTTTCAGTATCCGTTAAACTGTCATTACTCAAAGCGCCCTCTAGATCTGCTTCTGAAAACGTTTTTCTTTTATCTTCTTCGCTTTCTTCAACTCTCTTAAACTTCAAGAAAATATCAGGGGTCACTCCGAGGGCTTGGATCGACCTCCCTGAGGGCGTGTAGTATCTCGCAGTGGTCAATCTAATACCACCGCTTTGGCCCATAGGAAGAACTGACTGAACTGATCCTTTTCCAAAACTCTTAGTTCCTAAAACAATCGCTCTTCGGTGGTCCTGAAGCGCGCCTGCAACGATCTCTGACGCCGACGCAGAACCAGCATTTATGAGAATAACAAGAGGCTTCCCCTCTGCAATATCGCCTTTAAAAGCCTTATATCGTTCTCCCTTTCCTTCTCTGTCTCTTGTCGAAACGATCTCTCCTTGATCCAAAAAGAGATCAGTCACCGAAATGGCTTCAGATAACAATCCTCCAGGATTATTTCTCAAATCGAGCACAAACCCTTTGGGTTCTTTTTCACCGATTTGTTCCATTACAGCTTTTATTCCATCTTCAAGGTTTGGCATAGTTTGTTCATTAAAGGTGGTTACCCTCATAATCACAACGTTATTCTCTATTCTTACCCTTGCAGCTGTCAGCTTAATCACATCTCTTATTACTTGAACCTCAATGGGGTCTTCCAGACCTTCTCTGACGATGGTCAACTTAATAGTTGAACCAACTGGGCCACGCATTATTTCTACGGCTTCAGATAAACTTAGACCTAGCATAGGCTTGTCATCGACAAATGTTATAAAGTCCCCAGCTAACACCCCTGCTTTATAGGCTGGCGTGTCGTCCATAGGTGATACCACTTTTACGAAACCATCTTGTTGAGTAACTTCAATTCCTAAGCCGCCAAAGGATCCTTTTGTATCAACCTGCATATCATCATAACTTTTTGGCACTAAAAATCCTGAGTGGGGATCTAGAGAAGAAAGCATGCCATTGATCGCCGCCTCAATTAAATCTTTACTTTTGACCTCTTCAACATATTTAGACTTCACGAGATCGAAAACTTGACCGAAAAGGTCTAACTGCTCATAGGTCTCTTTTTTACTTTCTTTGGAATTAGCCGGACTAACTGCAAGAAAACTTAAAAAAAATAAAACGATAACTAGGTACTTATGTATTGAATTTGGCATCATTTATCTTCTCTTTTTATATCATTACTTAATAGAAACATTTAGAAATTTACTCTGTCCTTCTACTTGAGTTAAATAGATAAATCAAATAATCAATCTTGCCAGTAAAGAAGAGATTTACCTGTCATTTGGTTAGGTTTGTCTATACCCAATAACTCTAAGATTGTTGGGGCTATATCAATCAATGAGCCTGACTGTACACTAACCTTTTCTCTATCGCTATAAAGAATACAAGGTACAGGATTTAAGGTGTGATAGGTGTGTGGATTTTTCGTTTCTCCAATATACATCTCTTCGCAATTTCCATGATCAGAGATTATCAATGCGTCTCCACCGACCGTATCCAGACAGGCACATATTTTTCCAAGCATTTCATCAACTGTTTCCACCGCTATTTTTGCTGCACTTAAATCTCCTGTATGCCCTACCATGTCGGGATTAGCAAAGTTTACGATAAGGAGATCAAAAAACTCTTTTTCTATGGCAGATATTAAATTATTACAGATTTCTTCTGCTGACATTTGTGGTCTTTTGTCGTAGCTTTTAACCTTAGGACTAGGTACCAATAATCTTTCCTCTGCCTCATATTCTTTTTCTGATCCGCCGTTTAAAAAATATGTAACATGCGGGTATTTTTCTGTTTCTGCTATTCGAAATTGTTTGAGGCCTTTTAGACTTACCCATTTCCCAAGGCAATTTTCTATCTCTTCACTATCAAAAAGAACACTAAAATTTTTTCTAAAATTAGTGTCATATGATATCATTCCTAAGACGTTATTAAATATTTTCTCACGAAATCGTGAAAAGCTTGCAAAATTCTGATCAGTCAGAGCATGTAAGATTTGTCTTGCACGGTCAGCTCGAAAATTACAGAAGACTAGAGTATCATTTTTTCCATTTATACCAGTATATTGATCTAAAACAACAGGCTCAATAAATTCATCGGTGACCCCCTTATCATGCGAGTCTTTAATAGCCTCTAGTGGGTCGTCATAACTTTTACCTGCCCCATTTGCAATCGCCTCATAGGCTTTCTGCGTTCTATCCCAACGAGAATCTCTATCCATCGCATAATATCGTCCCATAAGTGTTGCTACTCTTACATTCTCAGGCAGACCATTTATCAAGTATTTCATCTCGTTAACACTTGTTTTTGTCTCAACATCTCTACCATCTGAAAATAAATGCAAGTTAACGTTCAAGCTATTTTTTGCAGCAATCTCCATCAAACTTTTTACATGCCTTATATGTCCATGCACACCCCCACTGGAAATTAATCCAGCAATATGAATCTCACCTCCCTTTGATTTTGTGTCCGATAATATTTCTAATAAATCGTTATTCTTACTTAGCGCTCCGCTCGTTATTGCGTCGTCTATTCTTGGCAACATACTTTGCACTATTCGTCCAGCACCTATATGCAAGTGCCCTACTTCAGAATTTCCCATTTGGCCTTCGGGAAGACCAACCTTCTTACCAAATGTTGTTAAAGTACTATTAGGATAATTACTTAAGAGTCTATCTATGGTAGGCGTTTTGGCTAAAGATACCGCATTCCCTATTTTCTCTTGCCTTATTCCAAAACCATCCAAAATACATAATACAATCGATTTCTTTTTAGCCTTATACATAAAAACTCAAGCCTTGTGGTAAGGGTGCCGATTTATAATACATTTTGCTCTGTAAAGCTGTTCAACCAATATAAGCCTAGCAATTTTATGAGGGAAGACCATCTTAGAGACTGCCAAAAGTTTTTTTGCCTTTGATGTTAGCTGTTTGGGGAATCCCGATGCTCCACCAATAATAAAAGATGTCTGGTTAATACCTTTTTCTGAAAGTGAAGTTAAAAAGTTGGCAAAACTTTCTGAGTTATGATGTTCGCCATTTCTGTCAAGTAAAACAGTTGATTGCTTAAGATCTAACATTTTCGCAACTTTATCGTTAAATAGTTTTTCTGTTTCAGCTGACTCTGAAATCTCTAGAGAAGTAAAAAAATCATTATTAAATTGTTTGTTAAACCGTGTTACATAGTCAGAGATTAATTCAAGTTCAGGACCCTTTTTTATCTTACCATGAGCAAATATAACTATTTTCATTTTAACTAAACTTGCTCGAGGTCTCCTTGAGATACCCTTTCCACATTTTCTCTATTTGATAATACTCTCTTACTTCTGGTTTGAAGATATGAACAATCACAGCTCCAAAATCTAATAAAATCCAGTCTGCATTTTCTTTTCCTTCAATTTTGCAGTTAATGCGAAACGAACCTTTAACTCCTTCTTGAACCTTTTCAGCTAAAGCAACGACTTGCCTACTAGAAGAGCCTGAAGCAATCAATATTTTCTCAAATTCAGAAAAATTTTGATCTACCTGTATTTCTGTGATGTCGACCGCTTTGTTTTGGCTTAAGGTTTTTTTAATGTAGCTAAGCAGATCTCTGGTGGGGCTATGGTGGTCATTTTTAGCTTTAAATGTTTTTTCTCTCTGTTTTTTATCCAGCTTATTCTCCTTTGATATCAATTAAACAAAAATCATATTTCTAAACTCAAAACCTTATTCAAGACAACTTCAAAAAATTTATCATCTTTTACATCGTTAATATAGTAAGCGTTAGGTTTTCGGTTTGTAACATTCCACCAATCGACAACTGTCATTCCCCTCGTTAATTCTGAGTTTACTTCAATCTCGACATTTACCAGTTTTCCTTCATATATTTCTGGATCTAGCAGGTATACTATTACATTAGGATCATGAAGAGGGCCTCCTTGGCTTCCATATTTTTCTACATCATATCTTTCAAAAAAATCCAAAAGTTTTGCTGCTTCATTAGCACTATTCTTCCCCGACTTACGCAATTTTTCGAGAAAATCCCTTTGAACCAAAGTTTTGTGTGTGACATCTAAAGGAAGCATTGTTATTTTGACTCCACTGTCCAAAACAATTTTTGCTGCCTCAGGATCAACATATATATTGAATTCTGCTGCAGGTGTTATATTACCACCCTCAAAAAAACCTCCCCCCATTAATACAATCTCTTCTATGGAACCAGTTACCCCAGGATTTTTTGTTAGTACTCTTGCTATATTTGTCAGTGGGCCAAGAGCACAAATAGTTATTTTTTCGTCTCTATATTTTTCTGCGCATTCAATTATAAAATCTATTGCACTAGTGGGCTCGACTTCTTTTTCTCTAACTCGCAGCTCAGTTCCATCAAGTCCAGTCTTACCATGTACATGCTCTGCGGTGACTAATTTCCTTTCAAGTGGAGTTGCACTACCTTTAAACACTGGAACATCAAATACGCCGCTAAGTTCGCATATTTTCAACGCATTAACAGAAGTAAAGTCTAGCGGCACATTCCCTGCGACACACGTAACCCCTAAAACAAGTAGCTGCTCCTTTGCACCAAATGCGGTCATTAATGCTAATGCATCATCTTGACCTGGATCGGTATCAATAATTATTTTTTTCAATTCAATTTTCCAAGGTGCTGCTGTTTTCTACTATGACCTTACTTCTTTTTCATACTCATTAGCAACCTGCTTAGCTAATTCACCAACTTCGAAATTAAATTGATCAATTTGTCCAACTGGAGTTACCTCAGCCGCTGTTCCTGTTAACCAGCATTGCTCAAAATCTTCTAGCTCGGGCAGTTCAATATGTCTCTCGATAACTTCGACCCCAGCCTTTTCAAGAATTCCTATTACGGTTTGCCTTGTAATCCCATTTAAAAAACAATCTGGCTTAGGAGTATGCACTTTATTATCCTTCACAAAAAATATATTTGCTCCTGTTGCTTCTGCTATGTAACCCCTATAGTCCAGCATTAAAGAATCGGAACATCCCTTTGCCTCCGCTGCATGCTTGGACATTGTACAAATCATATATAACCCTGATGCTTTTGCGAAGCAAGGTATCGTCTCTGGACTTGGCCTTTTCCAATCTGAAATATCTAACTTGGCACCTTTCATCTTGGCATCTCCGTAGTAGGCTCCCCACTCCCAAGAAGCAATTGCGACTCTGACCGGGTTTCTAGAAGATGCTACTCCCATATCAGGTCCAGAGCCTCGCCAAGCTACAGCTCGCACATAGGCATCCTTCTGCCTATTTGCATCGAGAACTTTCCTTTTAGCTATTTCAAGTTCATCAGTACTGTACGGAACTTGCATATCAACATACTCTGCAGATTTTTTAAGTCTCTCTGAATGCTCGTAACTTTTATATATTTTTCCACCGTACGCTCTTTCACCTTCAAATACCGATGAACCATAATGCAGAGCATGAGTAAGCAAATGGAACTTTGCATCTTTCCATTCAACCAGCTCTCCATCAAGCCAAATTTTTCCTTCTAAATTTTCATAAGAATCAACCATTAAAAGTTACCTCACTATTTTACCTGACACTGCATATCGAAATTTTTTTTGTTTTTCCAGAATATGATTCCGGAGTCATATAAAGTTTTCTATACATACAACACATTATAGTGATATTGGTAAAAAGATAAAGACGCTCCAAACAATTCTGAGGAGGATTATCTTGTCGGAAAACAAAGCACATTTGTT
>CEVH01024170.1_pt1 | contig 10473 bp, 11 predicted proteins | sample 356521 | NCBI WGS metagenome assembly CEVH01 (sample SAMEA2623446, study PRJEB7988) | marine metagenome | isolation source: saline water (ENVO:00002010), including
CATCTTCCAGAAGAAGATCCTGAAGACGGTTTATAATCAAATTAAACTAAATTATCTAAGGTGATCATGCTAGTAGGAATAGGTTTTGATATACACAGACACACTCATGAAAAAGATCTATATTTAGCGGGTCTTAAATTAGATGGAGTTGGTTTTGAGGCACATTCAGACGGAGATATTCTTTTACATTCGTTATGTGATGCGCTACTAGGTGCATTAGCAAAAAAAGACTTAGGATACTATTTCCCCTCTAGCAATGAAACCCCAAAAGATATATCTAGTATTGAGATGCTTAACGAAGTACTTAAAATTATTGATTATAAAAAATACATTATTAACAATGTAGATATTATCTTGATTTCGCAGAATATTCATATTGAAAAAATCAGATCTAAATTAATCGAAAGTTTAGCTAGTTTGCTAAATATTAATACATCAAAAATTAACATAAAGGGTAAAACTACAGACAACATTGGCACGATTGGGAGCAATGAAGCTTCAGCCTGTCAAACTATAGTATCTTTATCAAATGCTTAAGTTATATAACACATTTTCAAAGAGTTTAGAGACTTTGGATATTTCAAGCTCTGATATAAAAATATATCTTTGTGGTCCAACAGTTCAATCATCTCCACACATTGGGCACGGAAGATCTGCAGTAGTTTTTGATTTTATGGTTCGGTATATAAAATTTTCAGGAAAGAATGTTATTTTTGCAAGAAATATTACAGATATTGATGACAAAATTATTGAAAAATCTAAAGAGGAGAATATTTCTTATATAGAACTCGGTGAAAGAGTAGCCAAAGAGTTCAAGGATTCATATGATAAATTGAATTGTCTTACTCCAGATTTTGAACCTAAAGCTACAGAAACAATTGATCAGATGATTAAACTTATTGACAATCTAATTCAAAAAGATTTTGCTTATGCTTCAAAGTCTGGTGTATATTTTGATGTAAGTAAGTATGATTCTTATCTTGCGCTTTCAGGCAGAAATTTTGAGGAAGTCATAAGCGGAACTCGTGTAGATATTGAAGAGGATAAAAAAAACCCAGAAGATTTTGCCTTATGGAAAATATTGAAAGATGATGAACCAAGCTGGGCATCTCCATGGGGCAGTGGTAGACCAGGCTGGCACATAGAATGTTCTGCCATGATTCATGACATATTTGAAGGTGAAATTGATATTCATTGCGGTGGAAATGACTTGATTTTTCCTCATCATGAAAATGAAAGAGCACAGTCTACATCTGCATTTAATCATAAATTTGTAAAACATTGGGTACATAACGGTATGATAAATTTTTCTGGTAAAAAAATGTCAAAATCCGAAGGAAATTCAAAGTTTCTTAAAGATTATATAAATAGTTATGGTGGCAATGTATTAAGATTCTTTTTTTTAAGAGCAAATTATAGAAAACCTCAAGAATTTTCCGAAAATCTATTAGAAGAATCCAAAGCAACTTTTAGTAACATAGAAGGTTTAATTTCTGGATCAGAAGCTAATTTAATAGATAGCAATCTTGAAAAAATATTTATTGAGTCAATGAACGATGATTTAAATACTCCCAAATTTCTGGGAGAAATGTTTGAATATATAAAAAAGAATAAAAATGGAAATGAAATTCAAACAAATAATATGAAATCCACAATTAAATATTTATTTGAAATTTTAGGTTTTGTTTTCGAAGACAAAGAACAAACGATTAATACCAAGCAATTAGAAGCTATATTGACTGAACAAAATATACAGATTGAAAATGATATCAATATTTCTATTAATAAATTTATTGACAAAAGAAATGAATATAGGAACAATAAAGAATTTGAAACTGCAGATTATATGAGAGATCGATTAGATGAAGTTGGAATTGTAATTGAAGACGGGAATGAAAGTGGATGGCGTTGGAAAAATAGTTGAAGGAGTAAACGCACTAGAGGCAGCACTAATTTCAAATAGAGTAAAGAAAGTTATTATTCTTGATACAAAATTAAATAAATCAAATAAATTCAATGATTTAATTAAAGATATTAAAAAACAAAATATAGAAATTGAAACCATTAAAGATGCTAAATTATGGAAATTTCATTCTAGACACAACATCGTAGGACTTTGTAAAGAAAAGGAAATATTTGATGAAAAAAATTTTGAAAAAATAGTATCTGAAAAAATTTTAATACTAGATCATTTTCAAGATACAAATAATCTAGGTGCAGTCATAAGAAGCGCTGCTGCGTTTGATTTTCGGACAATTTTTTTGCCAAAAAAAAGATCTGTACAAATTACTGAAAAAACATTTGCAATATCATCTGGTGGAATGGAGTATGTCAATATTGTTATGTATAACTCTATATTTTCTTTGATTAAAAAAATAAAGAACCTAGGTTTTTGGACAATTGGTTTAGACATGAATTCATCAAATGGAATTAAAGATTTTGATTTAGAAAATCAAAATATTGCACTAATTGTTGGTTCAGAAGAGACGGGATTAAGTAATGAAATTCAAAAAAAATTAGATTTAATTGTTCATATTTCGATGACAAATAATTTGGAATCTTTAAACGCATCCGTTGCAACAGCGATAGTAATGAATGAAATATTTATAAAAAAATAGATTTATTCAATTTTCTCTTTGCTATTATTTTAATGTTTGCCGGAGTAGCTCAGTGGCCAGAGCAGCCGACTTGTAATCGGCAGGTCAGGGGTTCGACTCCCCTCTCCGGCTCCAAGTGACAAATTATCTTAAGACGTTTAGAAATTTATTTTATTTTATTTTAGCTATACAAGTTTCTTTGATTTTATTTGGGTTTCTTCGGCCTTCAATATTTTATGACTATTTAGATAATTGGCCTTTTTCATTATTTCCAATTATTTTATTGATACTTAACAAAATTTATTTACAAAATTTTAAACTCAATAATTATATTTATGGATTTTTAATTTTTGTTTATACACTTTTTCCAATTATCTTGTTAACAAATTTTGAAATATTAACAACAAACACTTATAACTCTGGCTTTCAAAATAAAAATTTTGAGAAAAATATAGTATACAACCTAAATGTTAATCTTGACGGTTCAGTAATTATTAATACTTTTGATGGTTCTGGCTATATTATTGATATTCTAAACAAACCAGGAAATATTGGCTTTCCAGAAGTTATTGAATCAAGCTTAGGAGATCCTCGACCTCTTTATTTTAGAGAGTTAGACACAGATAGGCTATTGCAAGTAAGTGGATGGGACTTACAGCTAGGAAATAAGACCATGTGGAGCTTAAATATAATTTCATTTCAGTCATTAATAAAATTAGATGACCTAAACCTGTTATCATCTGAAATAGTTGGAACTGGCGATATATTTCTTGGAGAAAACTTAAATTCTGAAGATATCTTTGTTAGTGGAAATTTTAATATTTTTGTTAATCCAAAATTACCAATAGTAGTTGTGGGCCAAGCTGAAGTACCAGCCAGCTGGATAAATGCTACAATAGGATATTTAAACCAAACAAATGAAAATTATAAATTTAAGATTGTTGTTGAAGAAGGTTCAAATATTATTTTTCAAGATGGAGGATAGGTAATTGTTAGATCAACTAGGCAATGGATTATTATTGGGAATAATAATTTCAGTAGCATCTGTAGCGCTCTCGTTGCTCTATGGAGTTACAAGGATTGTTAATTTTGCACATGGTGAAATAATTGCGTTAGGAGCAATAGTCACTTTATTTTTTTCAAGTCCACTAGATTATAGGGTGCTGTTTTTAGATAAATATTCACCACTTGGATATGACTTTGCTATTTCTTGTGTTTTGGCTGTTATCATTTGTGGTTTATTTGGAGCACTATTAGAGATAATTTTATTTAAACCTCTCAGAAAAGGCAACGTTGGAAATATAGCGGTATTAGTTGTTACAATCGGACTTTCTATTTTTATTAGACATCTGTATCTTTTATTTGTAACAGAAAGAGCCCAAAGTTTTCCACTCGAACTTCAAAAAAGACAAACTTATTTATTTTTTGACATGACTCCCAGAAATTTAAACGTTCTTATAGCGGGCATCATTGTGATGCTAATTTTTGGATATTTTTTAACATACACCAAACTAGGGAAAGCAATGAGAGCAGTAAGAGACTCTGCGGAACTTTCAAGTGTTTCTGGAATTAATCCAGACAATATAATTTTGATAACTTGGATTTCTTCTAGTATGCTCGCTGGTTTAGCAGGCATATTTCAAGCAACTATTAATGACGTAAGGTGGAATATGGGGTTCCTAATACTTTTGTTAATTTTTGCAGGTACAGTACTTGGTGGTATAGGGACTTCTTTTGGAGCTATGGTTGGAGGTTTCTTAATTGGTATATTGGTTCAAGTGTCTGTAGGTCTTCCATTTATGGAGGGACACACTGAAGCAAAAAACGCAGTAGCACTAGCGATTATGATTTTAATTTTATTATTTAGACCCCAAGGAATTTTTGGTCAAAAGGAGAGAATATCTTGAAAGTTTCAAAGAAAGGTTTGTTAACATTTTTTTTAACATGTATTTCAATTTATCTAGTTTTTGCTCTTAATTCAGAAGGTGCACCAAGAATTTTATTAAATTTATTGACCTTTGCTGGAATTTATGGACTTAGTGCAATTGGTTTAAATGTTCATTTTGGGTGGACTGGGCTTTTAAACTTTGGTCATGCCGCCTTCATGGGAGTTGGAGCATATGTCACACTTCTTCTGATGCCGCATGCTGCTGGCAGAGAAGGCGAAGTAACTTCTACGGGGCTTCCTATTTTAGTAGCTTTAATTATTGGAATAATATCGGCTTCTCTATTCGGACTCTTGTTAGGACTTCCCGCAATTAGATTGAGGGGTGACTATTTAGCTATTGTTACTATTGCAGCTGCAGAAATTTTTAGATTATTAGTAAGAGATTTGGAATCAATTACAGGTGGTGTATATGGAATAATTAACTACACTGAAAATCTTCAAAAATATAGGCCGAATTTTATTGACATTATTTCCGATAATTTAGGTTTTTCATCTTCCCAAGCTTGGGTTTGTTTAGTTGCTTGGATTTCAATTTTATTTACCACTCTTTTTTTAAATCGTTTAAATAATTCCCCTTGGGGCAGAGCTTTAAAAGCAGTTAGAGAAGATGAGGATGCAGTTAGAGCAATGGGGAAAAACGCAGTATGGCTTAAAATTCAGAGTTTTATGCTAGGAGCTGGAATTGCAGGATTATCAGGTGTTTTACTTGCGTTTAACTATGGATCTTTAGAAACTACAGTTTTTGTTCCATTGTTAACTTTTTATGTTTGGGCGATCATGATACTCGGTGGAGTAGGAACTATAACTGGTCCTATTTTTGGGTCAATAATATTTTGGGTAATTTTTTCTGAAACAGATCGCCTAGCATTTATTTTGTTTGAAAATGCTAATGGTCAACAATTAGCCGGAGTTAGATTTTTGTTAGTTGGATTGCTAATTATGATTCTTATGATATTTAGACCAAGCGGTTTATTAGGCAAAAAGGAAGAGCTGTTGTTAGATGTTAGATAAACTTATTAAAATTGATAACTTAAAGAAATCATTCGGTGGTTTAATTGCAGTCGATATTAACGAACTAAGTTTCAATCAGGGCCAATTGACCTCAATAATTGGACCTAATGGTGCTGGTAAAACAACTTTTTTTGATCTTATTTCAGGATTTCAAAACTCTGATAATGGTGATGTTTATTTAAAGAATAAAAATATAACTAATTTACAGCCATATAAAATTGCTAGGATGGGCATGGTTAGAACTTTTCAGCTTACAAAAGTTTTTGATAGGATGACTGTCTTAGAAAATCTATTATTTTCTGGATCTGAAATAAGCAACGATTCTCTTTTTAATTCAATTTTTAAATCAAATTCGCAAAAGGAGTACGAAAAAGAACTCAAAGAAAAAGCAAAAGATATAATGAAAGAGTTAAATATCCTGCACATGTCAGATTCTTATGCCAGAGAGCTTTCAGGAGGTCAGAAAAAATTACTTGAATTAGCAAGATCAATTATAAATCAACCAGAAATCCTACTGTTAGATGAACCCTTGGCAGGAGTCAATCCAAAATTAGCTGATGATATTCTTGAAATTATTAAAAAGCTTGCTGATAGCGGTTTAACAATTCTTATGGTTGAACACAATATTGAAGCTGTTATGAGAATTTCAGAAAGAATAGTTGTGTTGGCAGAAGGCTCATTAATCGCTGATGGAATACCTAATGAAATTAGAAAAAACAAACACGTAATCGAAGCATATTTAGGTAAAGATAATGCCTAAAGCAATTTTAGAGTGTAACGGTATAGCTGCTGGATACGTAAAGGATTTAAACATTTTACAAGGCATCGATCTAGTAGTTTATGAAAAAGAGATTGTTTCAATAATAGGACCTAATGGTGCTGGTAAATCAACATTGTTAAAAGCAATTATGAGTTTAATTAAAGTCTCTGCTGGAAGATTTTATATCAATGGAAGAGAAAAAACTAGTCTACCTACACATAAAATAATCACGGAAGGGATTGGATATGTTCCTCAAGTCTCAAACGTCTTTCCTTCTTTGACTGTTGATGAAAATTTAGAGATAGGAACATGGAGTATAAAAGGTAGCAAAAAAGAAGCTTTAACAAAAATATATAAAGATTTTCCAATGTTGGTAGAAAGAAAAAAAGATAAGGCAGGTAATTTATCTGGAGGACAAAGACAAATTTTAGCTTTAGCAAGAGCATTAATTACATCTCCAACACTTTTGTTACTTGACGAACCTTCTGCTGGTTTATCTCCTGTAGCAATAAATGATGTATTCTCATCAATTAAAGAAATAAACAATTCTGGAGTATCAATTCTTTTAGTTGAGCAAAATGCTAAAAGAGCCCTTTCTTTTAGTAATAGAGGATATGTTCTTGACCAGGGTCGCAACGCCTATCAAGGCAAGGGTGAAGAACTTTTAAACGATTCTAAAGTAATTGATTTGTATTTAGGAAAACTATAAAAAAAAGGCCTGATAAATCAGGCCTTTTTTTAAATCTAATTAAAGATTATGAACCGAAATCTACTGAATATAGAACAGGGTTATCATCACCCTCTGTTGTCCAAATATCGTAAGTAGCTGCAGTTGGATCACCAACTACATTTAATTCGATTTCACCAGATGCGCCAACATAATCCACATCAACGCCTTCAGCTGCAAGTGCAATACATGCAACTCCAATACATTTTTCACCACCAGATGAAGCATCGGCTAAACCAGATGCAATTTCTGGACCAGTTACTCCATTAGCAGCAGCTGATATTGCCATTAGCATTACAGCATCATAAGCTTGTGGAGCAAAGATGAATGTTGGACTTCCATCTTCAGAAACTTCTGAATAGGCTGCTTCAAAAGCCTCTTTTGCTTCTCCTGCTGCTGATCCAGGTGCTGTTCCTTTGAATCCATCAAGTGAACTTCCTAGACCACAGGCAGACGACAAACCGGCATCTTTAACTCCATCAGTCATATACCATGGTGTATCAAGTAAGCCCTGTTCGAACCCAGCTTGTAAAACACCACAACCAGTATCTGGAAATAGTATTCCAACTATTGCTTCTGGAGAACCTTTACCCACAGCAGTTACTTCAGAAGTAAATTCTGTAGCATCAGTTGCATGATAGACAATTGTCTTCACTGTTCCACCACCAGCTTCAAAAGCTTCTGCAGTAGCTTCAGCTAGACCTCTACCATAAGAGTCAGCTCTAGAAATAATTGACACTGTTTGAACTCCATCTTCAATCAAAAGTGCAGCTAATACCTCACCTTGTAAAAGATCTGAAGGAGCAGTTCTTGCATAAAATCCTTTTTTATCAATTTTTGTAAATTGAGGACTTGTGTTTGATGGAGATACCATTACAACTTCTGCTGCAATTGCAGTGTCAAGTATTGCAAGGGATGTACCGCTACATGCGGCTCCCATTACACCTTGTGCACCTTGTGCAATAACATCATTTAAACTTGTAAGAGCAACAGCTCCATCGCAACCACTATCACCCTCCAAGAGAACAACAGGTTGCCCGTTAATACCGCCAGCGGCATTGATTTGCTCAACAGCAAGAGCTGCACCTAGTGCAATACCAGGTCCTAAAGATGCTAGATCACCAGATAATGGCATTAAAGACGCCAAAACTAAAGGATCAGCAGAAGGGGCAGCTGTAGTGGCAGGAGCTTCTGTAGTAGCAGGAGCTTCTGTTGTTTCAACTTCCACATCAACTACTTCATCAGCTGTATCAGACCCACCACAGGCCACAGCAACTAGTGCTAAAATCGCAATCAAAGCCAGCGCTTTGCGATTCTTCATATATAATTTCCTTTCAGTCACTGAAATTAAAAAATCACTAATTTGCAGGAATTATCCAACATTAGCGTATTTTTAGTACTATTCAATAGCAGAGTTTAAAATTTTAATCACAATATGAATAACACAATAGAAACCTTACTTATTAATTTAAAAAGTCTCCAATTTATTGATCTATTTATCTATATATTTATCATTATTTTTATTATTCATGGCTGGCGAAAAGGCTTTTTGCTTCAGTTTTTTTACTTAACTTCTTTATTATTAGCAATATCTTTGAGTTTTAGATATTCATATCAAATAGGTTCCTACATAAGTAGTTGGTTTAACTCAAATATCCAGCTTTCTGAAATATTTGGTGGGGTGTTTATTTTTATTTCAATATTGACAATGTTATCGTTTTTTCAAAACCTTATTGGAAAAAGTGCAAAACAAAAAGATTCGGGAAATAAACTTTTAGGAGCATCCGTATCATTGTTAGTAAGTAACTTGATTTTAACTTTGATTTTTACAATTATATCAATTTTGTCTGTTCCAGATTTTGCTCAAAAAAAAATAAAAGAGTCAAATTTAATTTCATTTTATATAGATACTAGAGGACCTCCCCAACAGGCTCTAGAGCTAATATCTGGTACGGACCTTATAAAAGTGATTAGTCGGATAAAAGATCTCACAGGCAAATCTTCTGTAGTGGTTAACGATCAAGGCTGTATTGAAATTCCAAAATATTCAACATCAAACTTATCAAATAATTTCGAACAAAAAGAGGAACTCTATATGTTATTGTTATTTGAAAGAAGCGATCAAAACTTGTTTCCACTTGAACTGAGTGAAATTCTATCAGAAGTTGCGTTGGAATATGCATATGAGATGTACGAGAAAGGATTTTGGTGTCATAAGAACCCGTTTAATGGAGAACTTTTAGCTGATCGATTATCAAAAAAGGGCATTCCTTATATAAATATTGGTGAAAACTTAGCACTTTCATCTTCTGTAAGATCTGGCCACAATAGTCTTATGAAGTCAGAATCACATAAAAACACAATATTAGATAATGAATTTAAAAAAGTTGGAATTGGAATTGTTTCTGGGCCTTTAGGGCTTATTATTGTTCAAATTTTCTCTTCATGAAATTTATAGTTTATGAATTAGTGTCAGAGACTATAAGAGGCTTAAAATTTTATTTTGAAAAAAATCAAATTGAAGTTAGGGAAGAATTTTACAAGGAATTATTGAATAGATTAAATATGGAACTTAGTAAACCATTCAACGAGCAAACACAAACACCAACTCAGATATTAAATGATTATATTAAAAGTAAATTAAATAAAGATTTGAAAATTAGCCCACATGAGTTGGGAAGTGAATTTAATAATTCCTTAATTTTATGGGGTGTTGAAAAAGCAAAGTTTTTTCATGACTGATCAATTTAAAAAAAAAGAAGTTTGGCTTAATACTTATCCAATTTTTTTATGGTTAGTTTCTGAACCATTAGTTGGCTTGATTGACTCAAAAATTGCGAGTTATATAGATATTGATGTTTTATCTGCTGTAGGTATAGGCGAAACGATATATTTTGTGTTTATTTGGATTTTTGTTTTTTTAGCATACGGCACAACGCCTTACGTTTCTAATCTTAAAGCAACAAAACAAATACATAAATTAAACTACTTTATAACATTTGGTAGAAAGTCAGCTTTACTTATCGGGTTAATATCAACAAGTTTATTAATCTTTGCTTCTACAGAGTTAATTAAATTTTTTGAACCTACAAAAGCAGTTTCTTTTAAGGCAAATTCATATTTAATATTTCGAAGCCTTGGTTTACCATTCTATTTGCTAAATATGCACTCAACAGCTGTATTGAGAGGAATGAAATATCCAAAAATTACTTTATATTCTTCAGCCATTGTTGGCGTAGCAAATATTATTTTAAGCTACATTCTTGGGATAGTTTTAAATTTTGGAGTGGAAGGTATTGCGATTGCAAGCTCAGTAGCTTTTTTAATAAGCTCAATATACTCAACAAAAGTATTAATTAGCACTCAAATTCAAACATCAAATATTGTTAAGTCACATGAAAAAAAAGAGATAAGTAAAAAGTTTTTTAGT
>CEVH01021890.1_pt1 | contig 10468 bp, 7 predicted proteins | sample 356521 | NCBI WGS metagenome assembly CEVH01 (sample SAMEA2623446, study PRJEB7988) | marine metagenome | isolation source: saline water (ENVO:00002010), including
TTAGTTAATTCTTCTAGTTTAAAAGATGTTAGAAGTTTTTGCAGAGAAGTATTTGATAAACTTCATATACAAGAAGATCTTAAGGATGAATTGGTTTTAGCTATTGCTGAAGCTGCACAAAATATTGTTAAACACGCTTTTAAAAATGCTGCTGAGCCAAACGAATTAATGGTTGTTCAAATAAGTTGTGAAAATAATAAACTCCAAATTGCATTCTATGATAGGGGCACTCCTGTTGATCCAAAAAAAGTTAAGCATAGGGAAATTGATAATGTTAAGCCTGGTGGATTAGGTACTTTTTTTATTCAGGAAATAATGGATGTGGTTGAGTTTAAGGATGGAAAAAAACCTTGGATAAATCATCTTGTTTTAACAAAACAATTATAAGAATTTTTAACCTATTAAAGCACCAACGTTGAATATTGGAGAATACATTGCAATCATAAGCCCTCCAATCATAATTCCCATAAATACTATCATGATTGGTTCGATTAAACTTGAAAGATTGTCTACAGTTGTATCAAATTCAGACTCATAATACTTAGCAACTGATCCAAACATCTCATCTAATTGACCTGTTTGTTCACCAACTGAAATCAGTTGTCCGAAGGTAGGTGGAAACAATGGATCTTTTAAAAATAATTTGGTCAATGTATCGCCAGAAAAAACTCCTTTTTTAACATTCTCCAAAGACTCTAAAACAACAAGATTATTACTAACAGATTTAGCTATTTCTAAACTTTCAAGAAGATTTACACCTGCTGCACTTAGATTTCCCATAATTAAAGAAATCCTTGCTAACATCGATTTTAAAATCATGTCACCAAAAATTGGTAACTTTAAAACTTGTTTGTGCCAAGCATATTTAATCTTCTCACTCTTTGCAGTCAAATATTTAAAAGCTCCGAAAGAAGTAATCAAACTTAATAATAATAATTTTCCTCCTGTGCCACGTAAAAAATCACTCATAGCCATGATTGTTGCTGTAGCTGCGGGAAGTTCTATTCCCATTCCATCGTACATTTTAGCAAATACAGGAACGACCTTAACTAACATAAATGCACTTACAACAATTGCTACTGTGAACATAATGCTCGGATACATTAAAGCTGATTTTATTTTCTTTTTAATGTTCTCTTTTTTTTCTAAAGACTCTACAATTTTAAGCAAAAATACATCTAATTTACCACTCGCCTCGCCAGCTTTTATCAAATTTACATAAACGTTATCAAATAGATCTGGAGATTTTTCGAAGCATTTTGACAATGTAACACCACCCTCTAAACTTTTCCTTATATCTTCTACCACTTCTTGCATCGCAGGATTTTCTAGTTGATCCCTCAACATTCCTAAAACTTGAAGAATTGGCAAACCAGCTTTAACCATGGTTGCGAACTGCTTAGAAAATATTAAAACGTCCTCTACTTTGGGCTTTTTTTTACCAAAAAGACTGAAACCTTTACCTTTTTTCTTATCTTTTTGATCAGTTTTTTTTTTCTTAGAAGTACGGACTATGTTTGTAATTATAATCTTTTGTTCTTTTAACTTATGAGAAGCTTCATCGATATTTAGTGCCTCAATATCACCATCTACATATTTACCGTCTGAAATTCCTTTATATGTGAAAGCTTCCATAAATAATTTTATTATTCACCAGAAAGAACTCTTTCGTATTCTCTAAAGTTAAGTTCCCCAGCTGCAATTAATCGTCTACCCATATCCTGCATTGTTTGAAATCCTTCTTTGATTGCTATCTCTCTTAGTTCGGGAGTTGTAGCTTTTCTTAATATTGCTTCCTTTAAAGGTTTGGATACAGAAAGTATTTCATATATGCCCTGTCTTCCCTTATAGCCAGTGTCACTACATTTAGCACATCCTTTTCCTTTAACTGCTTTTACTCTAGATGCTAATTCTGCAGTAAAGCCCAGATCTTGTAAAACTTTTGGTGTAACATCATCGTCAGGAACTTTACATTCTTTACAATTTTTTCTTGCAAGTCTTTGAGCCACAACAAGTTGACATGCTGCACTAATTAAATAATCGGGAGTGCCCATGTTTTGTAATCTTGTTATGGTGCTAGGTGCATCATTAGTGTGCAATGTACTAAAAACTAAGTGTCCAGTTAATGCAGCTTTTAATCCAATATCAACAGTCTCTTTATCTCTCATCTCTCCTACAAGAATAATCTCTGGGTCTTGTCTTAAAAAAGATCTAAGAGCTGAAGCAAAAGTTAATCCTATATCATCTTTAATTTGAACTTGGCCCACTCCATCTAGTTCATATTCAACTGGATCTTCAGCTGTTAAAATATTTAAGTGCGGTTTGCTTACTTCCTTTAAAATACTGTAAAGAGTTGTTGATTTTCCAGATCCTGTAGGACCGGTCACAAGTATTAATCCTTGTGTTCCGTGAATACATTTTCTTAGATTTTTTAAGTCTTGATCTTCAAAATTTAATTGCTCTAAAGTAATATCTCCCGCGTCTTTGTTCAAAACCCGCATTACTATTCTTTCATTATTTGCGGTAGGTAAAATTGAAAGTCGAAGATCAACTACCTTACCATCAATTTTAAAATTTATTGCTCCATCTTGTGGAAGTCTTCTTTCAGCGATATCCAATTTACCCATAATCTTGAATCTAGTTACCACAGCACCATAATTGTCATGTAAGAATTGTTTGTATTGTTCTTGTTCTTTTAGCATTCCATCTAATCTATATCTTACCCTAGATGAAAATCTGTAGGGTTCGATGTGAATATCACTAACACCATTTTTAATCGCATCAGCAACAACTGCAGTACTAAATTTTATTACCTCAGACTCATTCTCAATCGCTTCAATATCTTCCTCTGGAGCTTTTTCTAAAACCTCACCTGCCTCACCCAAGTCTGAGTCAAAAGTTTTTTGTTTTTCTTTATTTTCTTCTCTAATCGTTGCGGTAGTAACTTCACCACTTTCATTAGAAAGTTTTTCTATAAATTCTGAAATTTGCGATAAAGGTGCAGCATGTAACTCAATATTTTTTTTTGTGATAGCTTTTAAATTTCTCATTAAGTTTAATTTAGAGCTATCAGGAATTGCAATGTGTAAAGTTTTTCCATCTATTTTAAATGGAGCCACAAAATTTACTTTAATATAATTTGAGGGAAGGACTGTTTTTATTTCCTCAGTTATTTGTTCTTTATTTAAATCAACAATATCTAGACTTTGCTCCTTAACTAAAATATCTAGAATACTTTTTTCATTAGTAAGCTTTAAATCAAAAACTGCTTCAATTTGAGATTTATTTCCTTCAGAACTGGTCTTTTTTATATTAATTAAATCTTTTCCAGAAATAATATCGTTATCGATTAAAACATTAATTAAATTAATTTCACTTTCTCTACTAATTTTTAACATAAAATTACAAAATCCTAGGTGCAATAAACACTAAAAGTTCATTTAGTGTATCCGATTTACTCTTTCCTTGAAACATTTTTCCAATAACTGGCACTTTTGATACACCTGGAACCGAGTCTTTGTTGTCAGAAACAGTATTCTTTTTAATACCACCAATTACAACTATATCCCCATCTGCAACTAATAATTTGGTATTAATCTCCATCGTATTAATTCCAATACTACCTGCATTTTGTCTATTTGGAGAGTCATTATTAACCTTTACATCTAAAAGCACGTTTCCATCACCAATAATACTAGGTGTTACAGTCATTACTAGGGCAGCATCCGTAAAAGTATCTGCGCCATCTCCACCTGATACAGGTATTTGCTCACCTTGTTTAATTGATGCAGTTTGATTATCTAAAGAAAATATTTTTGGATTTGAAATAATTTTTGATAAACCTTGAGACTCTAAGGCTTCAAGTTCTACTTTTAATACTGCAGAACCAGTTTTTCTCAAAACTCCAATACCACTTGTTGCAGCTGCTGCAGGAAAATTAAACAGTGTATCTTTACCGGCTCCAAAATTAGCTGTATCGTCAGTTAATCTTGCGTCTGCACCTGATGGAGCTCCAACTGAACTACCACCTTGAGTACCACCCATTCTTGTTCCTCTTCTTGAGTAAGCTGCTCCCAATTTATTTCCTAATTCTTGTTCAAATGATGAAGTGGCTTCAACAATAAAAACTTCCATCAAAACTTGTTTAGTTCTAACATCAATTTCTCTAATGACTTTATCAACAACATCTAAATCTTTTTCTTTTCCTCTTACAATTATAGAACGTGTTGTTTTTTCTTCTGTGACTTGAATAGGTATAAACGACCCTGTGCCTGAAGTTGAGGTAAATAATTCAGTTATAGTCGCCTTAGCTTCAGCAGGTGAAATATAATAGAGTCTAAATATTTCAGAAATTATTGGTTCTACAGAATCTTCTAATTCTACTTTTTTCTTAACTGCTTGTGCTCTTGCAGATTTATAGCTTTCTTGAGAAGTAAGTGTTGCTGGTGTTGCAACTCTGATAATATTACTTGCTACATCAATATCAGCAGCATAATTTTTCATATCTAAAAGTGCATTAAAAGCTTTATCCCATGGAACGTTGACTAACTCTGCAGTAATAGCTCCTGCAACATCATCGCTAACTAAAATATTTACACCACCAATTTTTGCCATCATAGCCATTGCTTTAGCGTAATCCATATTTTGAAACCTAAAGGTAACATTTTGTTTCAAGCTATCGTACTCTTCAGGAATTAATAAATAATTTTTTTCTTTAACAGATGAAATTTTTTTTCTTTTTTTTAGTTTTACTACATCAGCCTCTACAGGCACTGGGCCCATCTCAGCCGATTTATCCAATTCTTTTTTACCCATCTTTTTTACATCTGTTTTAATTAGTGGGGTATCATGCTTAAATCCTTTAGTTCCTTTTTTACCTGTAGCAGTACAACCAGAAATTAATAAGGATAATAGAATAAAACTAATTATTTTTTTTTGAAAAAATTTTGTCATTAATTATTTCTCTCAATAACTTGATTTTTAAAATTTATAGCAATTAAAGACTCTCCCTTTTTATCGAAAATTATTTCTTTTGAATTTATTGATATTAAAGAAACACCTGGTGCAATTTCTTCAAATGCAGATAAAGTTATAATTTCTCCATTTTCATCGATGATTGATGCAAAACTTTCATCTTCCCCCTGCACTATTCCAATTAATTTAAAATTGAAAACGCTTAAATTCTTTTTTTCTTCTTCAGTTTCTGCAACTAATTTTATTCCAGTTCCCCCACCTAAAGAGCCGTCGCCAACAAATGGATCGTTTAATGGTAAAGCTTCCTCTTTACCAATTTCAGAACTTATGTTTGAATTTTGTAATGCTTGTTTCTCTTTAACTTTTTTATTTATTTCTTTTGCTTTATCAATAATAGTTTGCTGAGTATCGTGACTATCAGCATAAGCAAGTGAAGCTAAAAATACGAAGCTAATTACGAATATTAAATTTTTAAAAAAATTCATCTGCTAAACCTACTATTGTTAATGTTCCGTTAACTTTTATCGCTCCAGTTGAATCTCCACTTCCTTTTACCACTTTTATGGATTCCTTGTCAAAATTTAACATTTTCTGGGATAGCGATATTTGTCTTTTAAACTTGATATATCCTAAGAAATTTCCTTTTATCTCAAATTCCACTGGTATTTTATAATAAGCAATGCTTTGTTTGGTTGCCTTCTTTTTTTTTGCCTTTTTCTTTTGCTTTTTCCCTGACGCTTTTGCTATTGCCTGAGATTTACTAACTTCTTGAATTTTCTTTTTTTCTAATCTCGAAATGACCAAATTATTCATAGCTGCAAACTCACTTAATATTTGATATAGCCCTTCTACTTCCTCTCTTGAGTGAAACAAAGTTGAATACTGTTCGTATTCAGGTTTCATCTTCTTTATTTTACTTTTAGCGATTTTAATATCATTTATAAATTTTTTAGTTTCCTCTTTAGTTGTTATCATTTTATCAAGTTGGGCTTTCTTTTTATTTACAATAGGGTTTAAAACTCCATAAAATATTATTAAAAAGAATACTACTGCACCAACAGATACTCCAATTTTAATCCAAGTCTTTTTCTCTACTCTTTTTAACTTTGCTTGAATATCTTCAAGAGTAATATTTTTTAAATCTATATTTTTTAAATCAATTTTAAAATTCATAACTAAATACTTTTAATTTTAACAAAAACCCTAAATCCTTTCATGGTCACTCCATTATTACTTCTTTGTGGAAGTCTCATTGATGATAGTGATGCTTGATCAACTAATTTTTGTTTACCTAAATTTTCTATAAATTTTAGAATATCTTGATCACTTGCAGCAACACCTTGAATTGTAATTAAATTACCACCATTATAATCAACTTGATCAAATCTTAACTTTGTTGGCACACTTGATGCTATTTGAGCTAACGCTCTATATGTTAACTCTTTATTTGACTTCAGTGTGCTGCTTAATTTTAAAGTTGTTTGCATCAACTTTAATTCTCTCATAGTTTTTTTTAGCTCTAGAGATTTTTGTTCATGAGTTTTCATGACTATAGAGTAATCCTTCAATTTCTTATTGTAAGAATGAATATTCCAAAAAGATAATCCAAATAAAATTAAATATAGTGCTGCAATTCCAGTTGCTAGACCTTTAAAAGCAAAGCTTGAAATTGCCTTCATCTTTTTTTGTTGGAACATACTTTTTCTGTCTGGAAGCAAATTTATATTCTTTGCTGCAGTAACAAATTTATAATATCCAAAGACGTCAAGTTTTCTAAAAGCTAAACCTATAGAGGTTGCAAGATAAGACCTATTTTTAAGATTAATTTGTTGATCAAATTGCTGAGGGATCTTAAGACCTTCGACTGGATCAAACAAATTAAAGCCAACATTTAATAATGATCTTCTAAAAATAGATAAATAATCTTCGACATTTTCTAAATCTGAAACTACTTTAAGATTTCTTATTCTTTTTTCATATTTTGTCTCAAAGTCTTGAACAGCTTGTTTTACTTGTGTTGTATATCTTTTTACTAATGCTTCTTTTTCTTCAGCATCATTAGACTCTAATAATATCTTTCTATCCTGACCTCTTAAAAAAATGTCTGTAATTATTGGGTTATTGTCATATAAAATCATTAAATAATTTTCATCTAATCCAAATTCTAAAACCGCTGTTAAGTTTGCATCGTCTTTTTTGTTAGCAATTTGGTTAATTTGATCAACTGCAGATTTAAGTGCAAAACATTTCACATCAATGATTACAGGATTTAAACCACTATTTTTTACAATTGAGACATAACTATTTATATCTGCTAATTTAGATGCAACAAATAAGATATCCATTGTATTATCTTTTTCATTTCTGTTAATTACTTGATGAAAAATTGAATAATCGTCCAAGTTATCAGTAAGTTGAACTAAGTTTTCCCATAATGAATTTGTTTCTATTGCTTTTTGTAATTCCTCTTCTTTCATTAATGGAGCAGTAACTACTCTAATAATTGCGCTTGTAACAGGGATTGAAATTGCAACATTACCAACATCTATTTTTGATTTTTGTAAAGCTAAACTTAATTCAGTAGTAACTTTTTCTGCATTTTCCAAAACACTACTTTCATCTGGAATATCAATTTTATGAGTGTAGAACTTTTCTAAAACCCATTGATTTGATTTATTTGAGTTTATTTGAGCTAATCTTATCTCTTTATTTGTTAACTCAACACCAATAACTTCTTCGCCTTGAACTGAAGATCTTCCGATTTTTGATTTAAAAAAATCTAATACTTTATTTAAAGAATTATTCTTATTTTTTAGTTCCGTTTTAGGAAGTTTAATTCCTTTGAGTGAAAATTTTTTGAACTTTACGTTTTTAAATTTTCCTAAAATGCCAGCAACTTTATTTTTTGGAGTTGTATCAACAGTTTCCTCTGTTTTTTCTACTACATTGTTATTTAAAGTTGTTTCATTAACACTTGGTGTTGATTGAGGACTAATATTTTCTGTTTTCTCCTCTGGTTTTTGATCGGTTGAGACACTTTGATTTATTTTTTCCTCAGGACTTGGTGTCACTGCAGGTTGTTCTTGATTGGATGCTAAATTTTTTTGTGCTTCTTCACTAAGTTTTTTTAGTTTTTCACTCTCAGCCTGTACATCATCAAACCATTTCTCCAAAATTGGTATAGCTTCATCTAAATTTTGTGTACCTGATGATGAAATTTTTTGTTTTCCATCAATATAAAGCCTTCCAACCCAATTTTTTGATTTTAGTTCTCCCTTATACTTATCTTGCCTTACATATATGTGAAGCCTGCCGTCCTTTTTATGTATTACTTGACGCTCAGCAGTTTGATTTTGCTCATTATTGCTTGTTTGATTAGTTTCTTCCAAAGGATTTTGACTTTCAGATACAATATCGTTTGAAGTTTCACCTGAACTTTCGTCAACTTGCGGTTGATTTTCAGATTTTTCAGGATTTTGAGAATTTTCCTCTTGATTTTGACTGTCATCTAATTTTTGATCATTAGAAGTTGAAATATTATCGTCAACTGAAGGTTGATTTTCAGTTTTATCTAAATTTTCCTCATTTTCATTTGAGGAAATTATATTTTCATCTTTTTTATCGTCGCTCATAACTTTTTAAACGTTTAAAAAAAATTTTTTAAACGAATCTCTAACACAAATTTTCAAATCTCTAACACAAAAAAATAAAAATGTCTAACACATAACTAAAGGTTGCATGATCATTTTGGGTCAAATTATCAAAAAGCCATAAAAATCAAGCTTTTTAAGTTAATAATGAAATTTTTGTATTTTACGAAAATATTGGTTGTTTTTTATTTTCTCTAACACAATTTTTTAAAGCTCTAACACAAGAAAAAAAATGGAAATGATAAAAATTAAAAAAGTCAATAAAATCAATATTAATTTGATTTTCTCTAATTTTTTCATTTTTTGTGTTAGAGTAAATTAATTTTGTGTTAGAGCAAAATAAAAGTTTAATCTTAAGAAATTTATCTAAAATTATTACATAATTTTTATGAAATATTTTAACAAAAAGAGAAAAAAAATGAAATTTTTTGATTTTTTTATCAAAATTTCAAAATAAATCTTAAGTTGTATAAATTTTTAACAACTTTTAAGTGAAAATTAAAAAAAATTTTGTTTTTAAAGTTTTTTTTTAAATTTTTTTTAATTTTTTTATAAAATTAATAAAAAAATTAAATTTCTTTATTAATTTGGATCTCCACGGATATCAGTATTAAGTTCCTGATAAATTATAACTGAAATAATCTTTAAATTATTTATAACTCTTTGATAATCCCAAGATAAATTTACTTTATTACAGTTTAATTCATTAAAATAAAAAACTCTAGCCATAGGAATTGATGGATCAATTTCTGCTGCAAGAATGTTTAATCGATTAGTTTTTTTTTCAATTACAAAGTTATATCTGCAAACATTCGAAGTAGTCCAAAATAAAATTGTACTTAATATAATAAAAAAAAAAATCATAATTTTTGGAATGCCTATCATAATTAATTTCCATCCACAGCAACAATTGTTAAATCATCTCGTTGAACTCTTCCTGACTTAATTAAATCTGAAATTATTTTGGAAAGTCTTTGTGAACCAGGAAGACTTTGATATTTTTTAATAAAATTTTGAAAACCTTCTTGTCCAAGCATTGTGCCGCTCGTATCTTTCATCTCAGTAATGCCATCAGTAAAAATATACATAGAACTTTCTTTAAAAGAAATTAATTTTTCCGTAAACTTAAACTTAGGTGCAATACCTAATGGCGGTCCGGCATCTTCAAAGTTTGAAAAATTTTCTTTGTTAGAAAAAATTAATGGCGGTTCGTGACCAGCGTTTGATAACAACAATTCTTTTTTTAAACTATCATAAATTCCTACTACCATCGTTACAAACATTCCACGCGATGCTGTTTCACATATCTCGTCGTTAAGAATTTTTAAAAGTTCTGCTGCTGAAAAAATAGTTTTACTTAAACATCGATAAAGACTTGAAGCTTTAGACATTAATAAAGATGATTTAATTCCTTTGCCAGAAACATCTGCAACACCAAAACCAAATTTTCCATTTCCTAAATCGGAAAAATTATAAAAATCACCTGAAACAACTTTTGCAGGAATATTTATACCTGCTATCGGAAAAGTTTCATCTTTATTTTGTGATAATAAAGTTTTTTGAATGTCACCTACAATTTCAATTTCTTTTTGCATTCTATTTTTATCAATTAATTCTTTCGCTGTCTTTGCATTTTTAATTGCAAGAGCTGCTGGACCTGATAAAGTTTCAAGAAGTTTCCTATCATTTTCTTCAAAAAGTTTTGTGGTTGTTTTTTTGTTTAGACAATGAATTACACCAATACACTCTCCTGAAACTAATAAAGGAGAACATAAAACAGAATAAGTAGTAAAATTAGTTTTATTATCTAAATCAAAATAAAACTCTGCAATTTCTCTTACATC
>CEVH01054414.1_pt1 | contig 10440 bp, 11 predicted proteins | sample 356521 | NCBI WGS metagenome assembly CEVH01 (sample SAMEA2623446, study PRJEB7988) | marine metagenome | isolation source: saline water (ENVO:00002010), including
GTGCAGCAAATTTTTGCTGCTGAAGATTCTTTTTTTGCAAAAGGCAACAAACCCATTGATCTAATGTTGTTGGCTGCCAAATCATCTGCAAACTGGTTGGCTAAGAATTTTTCTGCAAACCAATTTGTTTTTCTCATTGGTCCCGGAAATAACGGTGCTGATGGTTTGCATGCTGCAAACTTTCTTCTGAATGATGGATATGAAGTTAGGGTGCTAGATGCATTACCCCATAAATCCAGATCAATATTAAATACTAAAGCCTGGGAAATGCTTCCCCTCAAAAAGATCAAAACACTCAAGGCAATCCCAAAAAACACCGTTATGGTTGATGCGGTGTTTGGCATCGGAGGAAAAGGCATCAAATCTCAACGTTTAAAAAACATTATTAAAACGGCTAATGCGTTTAGATATAGGGTATCAATCGATGTTCCTACAGGAATAAATTTAACCAATGATGGCTTGCAAGAATCTATTACTTTTGCAGCAGACTTTACCCTCACATTTCTGGGTCTTAAGGAGGGATTTTATAGATGCTCTCATAACTCCTTAAATACAGGTAAAATTGTGTTGCTAGAGCTGAATAAAAATGTTCTAAGAAGTACTAAGAGCGATGCGATGTTGTTTGATTTTAATGATGTAAGAAAAAAATTACCTGAAAGAACAAGAGATTCTCATAAGGGCAAGCATGGCAAAATGATTGTGCTTGCAGGTGATGAGGGAATGGGAGGAGCTGGCATCCTAACTGCTATGAGTGCACTTCACTCCGGTACAGGACTCATTAAACTCTTGACCCGAAATAAGTATGTTGCCCCTGCACTTTCTCAAATTCCTGAGGTAATGGTTACTGGTGGAGATACTGCTCAAGATCTTGAAATGCAGCTTGGTTGGGAAGATGTTTTAGTTGTTGGACCTGGTTTTTTTGAAAATTATTGGTCTGAACAAAATCTTTACAAAGCTCTAGGTCATGCAAAGAAAGCTAAATCAAAATTGGTTATTGATGCAGGCGCTCTTGGTATGCTGGTTAACAAACCTTTCTCAGCCTTTAAATTAAAAAGTAATACGGTATTGACTCCTCATCCAGGCGAAGCCGCAAGCTTGCTGAATACATCAACTAAAAAGGTTCAACAAAATAGAATTGCTGCTGCAAAAAGACTGCATAAGAAGTACGGATGCATCATTGTGCTTAAAGGAATGGAAACTATCATTGCCGACAAAGATAAATTGTTTATCTGCGAGAATGGTTCGCCCTCTTTAGCTACCCCTGGATCAGGAGATGTACTTGCAGGACTAATTGGCTCTCTCATGGCCCAAGGCTTAACCTCCCTAACTGCTGCTAAATGTGCAGTTGCAGTTCATGGATTGGCTGGAGAAATTCTAGAAGAAGAAATTGGAACTGTGGGTGTAACTGCTCAAGATATTATTGGCACTGTGCGAAGTTTAATTAACTAAGTTGAATATTTATTTAAAGAGTGAAATTGACACGATCCAGGCAGGAGCAAAGCTTGCACATATGCTTGCACAGCCAAAAAAAAACTCAGAAATACATCTCATTGGAGATCTTGGAGCAGGAAAGACCACCCTCGCTAGGGGTTTTCTAGAGAGCTTAGGGTGGACGGGAGCGGTCAAAAGCCCAACTTATACTTTATGCGAAGAATATTTATTAGAAGAAACCCTTGTTTTACACTGCGATCTGTATCGATTGAATGCTCTAGAGGATTTGGAAATATTAGATCTTGATCGTGCGACACAATTAACTAAAATCTTATTGATTGAATGGCCAGATAGATTGCCCCTACAAAGAAAACCAGACATTGAAATTCATTTATCCCACCAAGATAAAGGCAGAGAACTAGAATTAATCGTAATGAATAAAAACTTAAAAATATCAGCAGCAGAATTATGAAATCATACTTTCGGGCATTGTTGTGTGCGCTCATGGTATCCATGCCAGCAGCAAATGCCAATGTTGCTTTCAAAGAATCTTTAGTCACTCCTGAGGGCGATATAAGGCTAGTTTTTACTTTAGAGAAGGTTGCCTTGCTTAATGCTTATGCATTGGATGATCCCTCAAGAATAGTTATAGATATAAAGGATGTTGCTATGGGGGAAATCAAAAGCAAGAAGCTTGGCCCCGTCCAATCTATAAGAGGTATTCAAGAATCTAACTTGACTAGATTGGTCATTGACCTAAATGGATCGGTATATTGGAAAAAACCTTGGCAAGTTAAAAAGAAAGAGGAAGTTCTTTTAATCCTCGAAATGAAGAACAACCAAACAACTTCTCGTAATACAAGAGATATCCTGGTGGCGATTGATGCGGGACATGGAGGAAAAGATCCTGGCGCAGTTGGTAAAAATATCCTAGAAAAAGATGTCACCCGTATGATTGCGAAAGAGCTTGAACGCACTCTAAGAGACACCAAGGGCTATCAACCGATCATGATCAGAAAAGGAGATACTTTTGTCAATTTAGACGATCGCTATCAAATTGCCCGTGAACAAGGTGCAGATTTATTTGTATCCATTCATGCAGATGGATTTAGATTGAGTTCTGTTAAAGGGGCTTCGGTATTTGTTTGGTCTGAGGAGGCCTCATCTATTACAGCAGACAACCTATCCAAAAAAGTTTTGACCACCGATCCGGCTGTGAAAGCAAAAATTGGTAAATTAGATGTTAGAGATTTTGATGAGGATGCCGCAAGAGCTTTATATGAAATAGCTTATGAAGCTAAAATTGAAAACAGCACCCTCCTTGCAAACCATATACTTAAATACCTTAAAGCTGACCCCTTTACTAAGATGCATAAAAACCAGGTAGAGTATGCAGATTTTAGGGTTCTTAAATCTGTTGATATTCCTTCAGTACTTGTAGAATCAGGTTTTATATCTAATCCCGATGATGCAAAAAGATTGGCCGGCAAACCAGGGAGAAGAATGATTGCTAGAGGAATATTTTTAGGCTTGCATGACTACTTCAAAGACAAGCCCAAACCAAATACTATTATGGATAATTATCCTGGGTTTCTAACTTATAAAGTGCAATCAGGAGATGTGCTCTCTGAAATTGCAATTAGGTTTGGAGTAAGCGTGTCAGAAATAATTGCTTGGAATAATTTGGGTAATAATCCCATTTTTCCTGGGCAAGAGATCATCATAAGGATTTAATATGAGTGCAACCATTGTAATAACAGGTGCAACTAATGGCATTGGAAGAGCAGCCATTACAGATCTCGCCAAAGACCATGAGCATATTATTTTTACTTATAGAAATGAGGACTTAAAAGATAGTCTGTGCTCTGAACTAAAAGCCATTCGCCCTGAAATAAAACTAGAGGCCATCTACTGTGATTTTTCGGTACTAGATTCTATCAGGGAAGCCTGCGACATCATTCAAACATCCACCAAAAAAATAGACGTATTAATTAATAATGCCGGAGTAGTTAATACAGCATACATTGAAACTAGTGAAGGTATTGAAAATACCTTTGCAGTTAATCACCTGGGTTACTTTCTATTTACAAATCTTCTCCTCGATCTGATTCCTGAGCAATCTGGAAAAATTATCAATGTAGCTTCAGCTGCGCACGCTTTCGTAAAAGATATGCAGTGGGAGGACCTCAATTATAAACAAGAATTTAAAATGGGTTTTAAAGCTTATGGACAATCCAAGCTTGCCAATATTCTCTTTACCAAGCATTTAAGTAAGAAATTATTGCATAAAGGTATTTCAGTAAATTGCGTTCATCCTGGAGGAGTGAATACTGCCCTAGGAAGTCAAAATAAATCAATGCTCGGTAAATTATTAAAGATAATATTGAAACCCTTCTTTAGATCGCCCTTTAAAGGAGCAGAAAGCATCCTTTTTCTAGCGAGAACTAAAGATAATGCTGTAAGCGGGGAATATTTTGTGGATAGCAAGATCAAAGCTACATCTAAAGCTTCTTATGATGCATCGTCTCAAGAAAAATTATGGGAACTATCAGAAGAAATGGTTCTGCAAACCTTTGATATTTAATATTCAACTGGATCAATATCCAAAACCCACTTAACTGAACGCTTATCGGCCTGGATCTTCTTTAAGATTAACTCTAAATTCTTGCTTAAATTTTTTCTTGAGGGCGATTGAAGAATTATTTGATGGAAATAATTTCCTCCTTTTTTGGCTACACTTGCAGGAACCGGTCCAAAAAGCTCGATTCCAGATAAATTAACATTGGCTAGCTTGTTAAGGGCGTCGATATTTTTTTTAATGCTCCTTGAATGGCACCTAAGAATTGCCTGAAAAGAAAATGGGGGTAATTTATTTTCTTCCCTTTCTTTAAGAATCGTAGTGGCAAAATCTTCATACTTACCATTTTTAAGCACCGCTAATAATGGATGGTCAGGAAATCCGCTTTGCAACAATACCTTTGCAGCAGTCTTTTCTCTGCCAGCTCTGCCTGCAACTTGAATAATTTGTTGGCCTAAATCCTCCAGGGCAAAAGGATCTAAGCTTATTAAACTCTGATCTAAGTTAACAATCACCACTAATGCTAAATTTGGAAAATGATGCCCTTTGGTAAGCATCCTAGTCCCGATCAGAATAGAAGATGAATGCGTATTTATTTCCTCAATAAGATTCTCTAATGCTCCTACCTTGCGAGTTGTATCGCGGTCTACCCTGATGATATTTGAATTTACAAATCTCGATTGCAGAAATTGTTCAATTTTTTCAGTGCCCTGTCCGCTCATGATTAACGATGGCTCCTGACAAGAAGGACAATGCTTTGGTACAGCAAACCTAGAGTCACAGCGGTGACAAATCATGCGTTTTTCTAAGTCATGGAATACCAGATTAGATTCGCAGCTTGAGCATTGGGCTACCCAACCGCAACTGGCACATAAAAATTTTGGCGCATAACCTCTTCTATTTAAAAAAATTAGTGCCTGTTGTTTTTGCTCAAGGACTTTCTCGATCTCTACTAAAGCTTGCTGGCTTAATCCCGACTCCAATGCCTGGAGATTGGTATCTATAATGCTAAATTTTGGAATGGTTCCAGCCTGCACTCTTTCTCTTAAGTGGCTAACTGTATATCTACCCTCATTGATAGACCTCAAGGTTTGCAAGGATGGAGTAGCGCTACCCAACACTATTGGTATATCAAGCATTTGCGCTCGCTTAATTAATAGGTCTCTTGCTGAAAAACGAAATCCTTCATGTTGTTTGTAAGATTTGTCATGCTCTTCATCTACAATAAAAAGCCCTGGATTCTTAAGGGGTAGTAATATGGAAGACCTGGTTCCAATAATAATTTTGGGAGCTTCAATTGCAGCCTCTTCCCATACTTTCATTCTAGCCTTTGGTGTCATGCCTGAATGATAGGCATGACAAATATCTCCAAATCTATCTTTAAATCTACCCAGTGTCTGAGGTACTAAAGATATTTCAGGAACAAGCACTAAGACTGATTGTTTCTTCTTAAGAATACTCTCAATTGCTTCGAGGTATACCTCTGTCTTGCCCGATCCTGTAACGCCTTGCAAAACATGCGTATTAAACTTGGTGATCTTTTGAATGTTTGCTATAGCAGTTTTTTGCTCTTTTGTGAGCGAAAGGTTTGATTTTGTTATGGAATAATGAACTGATTCAGTAATCGTTTTAGGGAACGTATTACCTATTTTTTTTAAATAGGGAGGTATAAAGTTATGGACGGCCTCGCCTTTGGGATGCTTATAGTAATCTGCTGCCCATTGGATAAGTTCCAGTTGATGCCTAGAAAATAGCGCTTGGTCGTCTAATACATCCAGAATTAAATTAGTTTTAAATTCAGGCTGGGAAGATTTTCTTAAAACGATGCCAAGTAACTCTTTCTTGCCAAATAATATCTTTACACGTGAACCAATTTGTATAGCTTTTGAGGACTCGTAGGTAAAGAGTTTTGGCAATGGACGATTAACCGCCACATCATAAAAAAAATTTTTCACAGGTATTTGTAAAAAGCAGTTACTTTGGTATAGTGCTCCTCCTTAAAACTAATTTTATTATGAAAACTGATATACATCCGAACTATCAAGAAATTAAAGCTACTTGCAGCTGTGGAAATTCTTTTTCGGTGATGACTACCCTCAAGGATAATCTCGCGTTAGATGTATGTTCTAAATGCCATCCTTTTTACACTGGCAAGCAAAAAATCTTAGATACGGGTGGAAGAGTTCAAAGATTTAAAGATAGATTTGAGAAAAAATAATGTTTTTAATGTTTTTTCAAAAAAGTAGCTAAATGCTACTTTTTTTTTGCCTTTATTCTTGCTTTGCGCTATAAATATTTAGCATAGCAAGGATTAATTATGGTCAAGTCTCTAAAGTTTCTTTCCCTACCCGTTTTCTTAACATTTTTTTTAATAAGTTGTTCGTCAGAATATAGCTCTGATGGTGGACTAGACCTTTCTAAAAGAACTTTTTATAACGAGTTTATGGCTTGTACTGCTGGTCCTGACTACTCACCAGCTTCTATGACAGAAATGATTGCTGACTGGCACAAGTTGATCTCAACAGAAGATCTAATGGGAGCTTGGGGATACGCCCCAACTTCTGAGGACATGAGTAACGGTTGGTGGGAGCTGCAATGGACTTCCAAAGAAGCAGCAGATACGGCTTGGGCAGCATGGTTAGCAAATGAGGCTGCAACTGAATGGACACAAAAATATTCATCTGTTTTGCAATGCAATAATGAAGGAAGGGGGAAATTCACTGGAGTATTTCCAATTGAAGCGGAGGAATTCGGTGCATTGCCCAGTTCAGGTTATTTCTTAGCTGCTGCTTGGTTATGCAAGTTTAACGAAGGATCTGGATACACTGATGCCGTAACATTTTTACCCGGCTTTACTTCTGCTGTTAGATCAAGCGAAGGCTATGCTGGTACCTCCTATCATTTTGGAAATTACTTTTCTATAAATAATCCTGATGCTGACTTCCTTTGGGTAGACTTTGCTAACTCAAGAGAATCCATGGACCAAGCTGTTGAGGCTTTTATCGCAGACGTTGAGCCAACTCAATTTCCAATTTTTAGTAAATTTGCTACCTGCGGTGATACACCAGATATCTATGATGGTTGGACTCTCTACGACAGTGAAAATAAGGCATACATGCCCTCATTTGAATAGTATTTAATTAATTATCCTTTAAACCTTTTACGTGACAGCCATACGACTGTCGTATATTTGTCCTAGTAATGTTTAAAATTTTAGTTAATTTGCATCTTGAATAAGAAAAATTAAAAAAGGAGCCAAGCTTGAGAAACTTTTTATCGAAATATGGTAAACATTTCTGGTATTTACCACTTGCTGTAAGTTTATGGTCTTGGTGGGCATTCTTCTCTTTGCCTATGCAATTAGCAGATATCTTTTACCCGCTCTTTCTTTCAGCGTTTGCGTATTACTTCTTTTTAAAGTGTACAGGTAGGCTTAGCGATGAAGACGATTCCTTTTCAGAATAATTGGCGGCTTAGAATGCAATATAAACAAAGATTTAATATCAAATTAATTAAAGGAGAAGAGTAATGACAAAAAATCCTAGTTATAGTTTTAAATGGGCAACAATACTATTTAATTATAAGGACTACCAAATCATGTATAGAAATGGAATGTGGACTAGTGTAGAGGAAATCTGGGTAAACGATGAACTCAGACATAGACAGGCCTCTTGGAAATGGAGAACTCAAAATACACTTCAGCTATCTAATGGGGAAACCCTCGACTTTGACTTTGGCTATGAAAAAATAAAAGGGAGTGGCTTCTTTGGAGGTCAAGCTATCTCACTTTATGTTAAGAGCGGTGAAAATGAAGTTTTTAGATTGGAACCTGAAAAAGAAATTATTGGCTGGAAAGGATTACTAGTATGTGTAGTAATAGGTTTTCTTTTAGGATTTTTTGTTCTTCCTCAAATTTTTGGGTAAATAATGCTTCTTAATAAGGAGCTCGTAAAAGAGTTAAGAATTAATCAAGGCTGGACTCAATCGCAGTTAGCTGAATTTTGTTCTGTAAGCATCAGGACAATTCAGAGGGTTGAGAAAGATGGTTCAGCATCTCTTGAGACATCTATGGCCTTAGCATCTGTATTAAATAAGAGAATACAAGAATTATTTGATGCTCCCCAAAAACCTGCTAAACAGAAAAACTTAGGCTTGCTTTATATCTTTCTGTGCCTAGTATTGGGTTTTTGTATTGGGTTATTGTTTTAATAACTAAAGGGTTCTGGTATTAGGCATATGAAGATTCCTATCTTTCAAGTGGATGCATTTGCATCAAAACTTTTTCGAGGAAATCCAGCTGCTGTTTGTCTATTGGAAGAATGGGTTGCAGATGATGTAATGCAAGAAATTGCTGCAGAAAATAACCTCTCCGAAACAGCGTTCGTAAATATTAATGGGAATCCAGTCAAAATTAGATGGTTTACTCCAACCGTCGAGGTTGACTTATGCGGTCATGCCACTCTGGCCGCATCAAGGATACTGTTTGATGAAGTTTTGCATAAGGATAATTTAGTCATTGAGATTTCTTCAAATAGCGGAACCCTGAAAGCTTTCATCGAAGAGGATCTGATATTTCTTGATTTTCCTGCTGACGTACCCAAACCTGCTGAAATGAATCAGCAAATTCTAGATGGTCTAGGCAAACAACCTATAGAACTATACATAGGCCGTGACGATTATCTAGCAATCTTTAATGACGAAGAAGAAATCATGAGTATGAATTTAAATTTCACGGAACTTAAAAAACTAAGTTCAAGAGGGATAATTATCAGCGCCAAGGGTAATAGAGCAGATTTTGTTTCAAGATGTTTCTACCCTCAAACCGGTGTAGATGAGGATCCTGTAACTGGCTCAGCGCATACATTACTTGCTCCTCTTTGGGCTAACAAGTTAAATAAAACAAAATTTTTTGCCCAACAATTGTCTGCGAGAGGCGGTGAGCTGACATGCCATCTTAAGGAAGATAGAGTTCTAATTGGAGGAAAAACAATTAGATATCTTGAGGGAGAAATAACGATTTAGGAGGTGATGACTTTTGCTAGAACTTCTTAAACCTGCTTTTAAATTATCAAACCCTGCTATCTTTTGTTGCTAAGACAAGCAAACCAGCAACTATTCCAAGATTCTTAATAAAGTTCTGTGCTTCATGCGCTTGGGAAGGATCGCCTGTTAAATTCCAAAAGTCATGAATGAATATATTTATAAATATTGTTAGTCCAACAAGCAAAAGAGAAGAAATCCTGAGATTTTGTCCGATAATTAAAAAAAATCCAGTCAACACTTGGACAATGATTGTAATTGGTAAGAGGACGCCACTTAATGGTACGCCCTTGGATATCATTAAAGATAGTGTATCGAAATAAGTTGGGACTTTAAGGGCTCCAAATACTAAGAAATATAATCCAAGCAGTGTCCTACCAAGTAATAAATAAAGATTATCGTATTTTTTTAACCAATCCATGCCTGATTCCAGTTAAGTTTCTTATATGGTCTACTCTTTTCCAGAGCTCCCAAAGCCACCTTCTCCTCTTGCAGTCTCTTCAAAAGATTCGACTTGTTTAAAATTAACCTGTTCAACGGGAACAAAAATCATCTGAGCTATTCTGTCTCCTGGCTGAATTTCAAATGGCTCTGCAGATCTATTCCATAAAGGAACCTTTAACTCTCCTTGATAATCTGAATCAATAAGTCCCACGAGGTTTCCGAGGACAATGCCGTGCTTAAATCCTAATCCAGATCTAGGGAGCACAAGAGCTGCAAGGGATGGATCTTTTATATGGATAGCTATACCCAAGGGCATCAAAAAATTCTGATTAGGTTCTAAAATTAGAGTCTCATCCATGCAAGCTCTTAAATCTAAACCTGCTGAACCTGGAGTGCTATAGGTGGGTAAATCGATTAGGTCTTCAATGATGGGATTGAGGATTTTAAGTTCTACTTCTCGCATAATCTTTTGGGGTGTAAAAGTTTACTAGTGTATGCGAAGCATGCCTGATATCAACCCATGAAGTAGTAAGTTCTATTTCAGCTAGCGCACAAGTAGGAAATTTATCAATGATGGTTCCTGTAAGAAGCTCGGTTAAATAGTGCATTGAAGGGTTATGTCCAACCATTAAAAGAGTTCCCTCATTCTCTTGGGTTTCCAATAAATCCAGCAGCGTATCAACAGAAGCATGGTATATAGCATCTTTGATATTAATTAAGTCAGCTGAAATATGCTTACCAGCTAGCTCAAGAGTTTCAAGCGTCCTATAACTTGAGCTTACCAGCACCCTATCTGGATAGATATTTTTTTTAATTAAAAAGTCTGAAAGATCGCTGGCATTCCCGATGCCACGATTGTTGAGAGGTCTTTGAAAATCTGACAAATTTGGATTATCCCAAGATGATTTTGCATGCCTTAAAAGAAATAGTTTTTTCACATTAAATTC
>CEVH01020513.1_pt1 | contig 10433 bp, 8 predicted proteins | sample 356521 | NCBI WGS metagenome assembly CEVH01 (sample SAMEA2623446, study PRJEB7988) | marine metagenome | isolation source: saline water (ENVO:00002010), including
AAGCTACAAAATTAGCCTTTCATTTATTCTAACTCTAGCTTTAGCTATGTTAGGCGTTATTCTGGTTATTTTGCCAGGACAAGAAATTGAAATTTTTGGAGATTCGCTTGGTCTAATAGCTGCAGTTTTTTATGCTGGATATATTATTTCAATCAAAGATCTCACTAATGTCATTAAACCAGCAAAGACGCTTTATTACGTCACTGTTATCACGGCAATATGTTTACTGCCGATAAGTTATTTTGAAACGGGTACTTTATTTATTAGCTTTAATGAATTTTTTGTTCTGTTGATTTACGCAATATTCTCTCAAACCCTAGCTCAGGGTCTAATAACGGCCGGCATCTCTAAAGTATCAGCCCATTTATCTTCTTTGGTATTACTTATGCAGCCAGTATCCGCAGCTATATATGGATGGCTTTTGCTTGGAGAGTTGCTAACTTTGGTTCAGATTTTTGGCGGCTTTATAGTCTTAATAGCCATATACATGGCAAGTAGAAATTAATCCCAATTCGGCTCTCTTTTTTCTAGAAAAGCAGATATGCCTTCTTGCGCATCTGGCCCTGCAAAAGTTTCAGCACTTTTCTTAGCTAAGTAAGGTAGAGCATCATCAAAATCCATTCCATCCTGCTTTACATAAGCTTCTAGGCCAAATTGCATTGTTCCTGGAGCTAGATTCGCTAAGTCTGACGCTATCTGATTGACAGCCTCATCAAGCATGTCTCTTGAGACTGATTGGTTTATTAAGCCCCATTCTTCAGCTTTCTTTGCATCTATTGCCTGTCCCCGCATACAAAAATCTAACCCAGCCCTTTTAGGCATAACCCTAAACAAACCAGCCATAACCATGTGAGGCCAAACTCCTCTAAGAATTTCAGGAGCAGAGAATTTTGCATCTTCTACAGCGATTGCATGAGTTGAGTTGGTTACCATAAGCAGGGCGCCTGCATGAACTGAACCTTGAATTTTGCAAATAACTGGTTTGTACAAATGTCTGATTAAAAGGCTTATATCGTCTGCACCTTCTAACTTGGGTATATTAGATTCTGCTTTTTCCCTTCTTAAGTCCGCCCCAGCACAAAATACATCCCCTTCAGCGGCTATTACAACTACTCTTATATCTCTTTGTTGCTTCGCATAACTCAATGCATAACAAATCTCATTAGACATTACGTTATTGAGAGCATTTTTTTTCTCTGGCCTATTTAGGGTAATAGTCAAGACATTACTATCAATATTTATTTTTGTAGCTTGAAAGATAAGCCCTTCAAGAGATAATTTTTCGTTCATAGTCATAATTAATTAATCAAGAAATCAGGAACTTCGATATCTTTCGCTCTTAGATATTCTCCCAGAGATTTGGCTTGACCATCAAGCCTTGTTGAGGATGAAACTCCATCTTGCAAGATATCATGAACATAAAAGTTCAATGAAAGTATATTTGGTAATTCGTACCTATCAATAGCGTAGTCTTTGAGATCGGGCAGAAGATCTTTGAGCTTATCTACAGTTAGAAATTCATATAAATAGGAGTAGGTATCAATATTTTTTGCCCATACACCCAGGTTGGCGCATCCTCCTTTATCTCCTGATCGAGTTCCATACAAACTTCCAAATTTTACTATCTCAGTTTTATCAAAATCAGGTAAATTATTTTGATAAGGTTCCTTTTGATAATAGATTTCCTCGAAATCCATCTGACTTGTTGGCTCTACTTCAATAGTTTTGCCCTCAAAATGAACCTTTTCTTTTATGAATTTACTATCAATGAGTGCTGGCCAGTACTGTATGTATGGACCTGAGGGCATACCTGATCTTCCTGTGTATCCGGGAATACTAGCCAGTCCGAGCTCTACAATCTTGGCACTAAATAGTCTGCCCACTAGGTCAGGGTTTTGAGACATTACAGAAATTCTTAAAGACGCTTGTGCTTCTTCATTAGAAACAGGATTGTCATGGTCAGTTCTGATTAACTGAACATCAACATGATCAAACTGATCCCTACCTCCAACATTATCAAAAATTAAGTCGGTAACAAGTTTAGCTTTTTCTTCTATATCAATTCCGGTAAGAAGTATTTCTGTGCCATTTCTAAAGCCTCCAGCTAGATTGACACAAACTTTATGTGTTTTGGGTGCACTCGAACCTCTGCAACCACTTACATACACTCTGTCTTTGCTCTCTTGCTCCATTTTGAGAGTATCAAAGTGACCTATCACATCGGGATTCATGTAAGCTGGTGATCCGATTTCGTACAAAAGCTGGGCTGTGACAGTTCCAATTGAAACCAACCCCCCCGTGTCAGGATGTTTTGTAATCGTAAAACTACCATCTTCATAAATTTCAGCTATCGGATAGCCTATATTAAAAAATGAAGGAACTTCCTGAAAAAAAGAGTAGTTACCTCCAGTAGCTTGCGCACCACATTCAATAATGTGTCCGGCTGCTAGGGCTCCAGCCAATTGATCATAATCATCTCTCGACCAGTTGTACTTCCAAGCCGCAGGGCCAATTACTACCGCTGCATCCGTAACCCTTGGGCAGACCACAACATCAGCCCCCGCATCAAGCGCTTCTTTTATACCCCAAGCGCCAAAGTAAGCATTTGCAGTAAGAGGTTTCTTTTCATAGTCATGAAGAGATATCCCTTTTTCAATATTATTCAGCGGTTCATTGGCTGTTTTTAGTTCATCAAATCGAGGGATTAGGTCGTCACCATCTATATAAGCAACTTTTAGATTTAAATTGAGTTCTTTTGTTATATCTTCAATTTGTTTGGCCATGGAAGACGGGTTTAGGCCACCAGCATTTGTAACAATCTTGATATTTTTCTCTTGGCAAGACTCAGCTACATCTCTGAATTGTTTAAGAAAAGTTCCAACATATCCTTGGTCTTCACCTCTCTTCATGCGTTGGTTGTATAAGATAGTCATGGTGAGCTCAGCTAAATAGTCTCCGGTCAATACATCAATAGGACCGCCTTCAACCATGTCTTTAGCTGCAGAAAGTCTATCTCCGTAGAAACCACTGCAGTTTCCAATAATTATCTTGTCTCTAGAAGTGCTCATTTTATTGATCTATAACCATTAAGAGAGCACCATTTTCAAGCTGATCATCCTTCTTGATCAATACTTTAGTAACTTTTCCGTCTTCTGAGGCTTTAACTTGATGTTCCATTTTCATAGCCTCTAAAATGACTAGAGTATCTCCTTTTTTAACTTTAGATCCAACTTTGACCTTGAGATCTATAACTTTTCCAGGCATTGGAGCTACCAAGCCACCTGCTTGCAGCTCTGAACCCGGTAAAGTAAATCTAGGTAGTATCTTGAAAAGAACATCTCCCCAGGGACCATGAACTACAATTTGATCATCTTGTTGAGTTATTTTTGAAAAGAATCTGTAGCCATTCACTTCTATATCAATGCCTTCATCGGACCATTGAAGAACTTTTGCAACAGTACCACTGTTTATATCAAAAGTACCATTTCTGTTAGATTGATATAACACTTCTATATTTTCATCTAGATAATTTAGATTAAGCTTTTGTCTTGGAAGTCTAGAATTTCTCCATCCAGAGGGCATGTCTTTGAGAACTTGTGCTTCATGTCTATTTTTGCCCTGGATCCAAAGTGCAGCTGCAGAGGATGCATTTTCAAGAGATTCGTCTTTGAGAATAACCGCTCTCTGAGGTTTTGCTTTATCTATAAAATCTGATGTTGTTTTACCCTCAAGAAAATCTTTTGTTCTTAATGAAGAAACTAAAAAGTCTCTATTTGTAGTCACTCCTCCTATATGTAAACTTTCTAGCGCTAAAGCAAGCTTGTTCGCAGCATCTGTCCTTGTTCTTCCTTTGGCTATTACTTTAGCTAACATAGGATCAAAATCTGTTCCAACAACCGACCCTTGTTCTATTCCAGTATCCCACCTGGCATCTATGTTTTGATCTGCCTCATAGGCAATTAAGGTTCCAGTAGCTGGTAAGAAATCATTCGATGGATCTTCAGCATAAAGTCTAGCCTCTATTGAAGAACCAGACCAACTTATATCATCTTGAGAGTATCCAAGCTCTTCACCTCTGGCTATTCTTAGTTGCTCATAAACTAGATCTTTACCTGTTACTTCTTCAGTCACTGGATGCTCGACTTGCAATCGAGTATTAACTTCTAAGAACCAGAATTCACCTGTTTTATCATCAACAAGGAATTCGACTGTACCTGCAGATTCATATTTCAGTTTTTTGGCGAGTTTGATAGCCGCTGCACCCATCGCTTCTCTCATTTCATCATCAACTCTTGGAGATGGTGATTCTTCAATAATTTTTTGGTGTCTTCTTTGTATAGAACATTCTCTTTCACCCAAGTGCACTATATTTCCATGCGTATCTCCCAAGATTTGTATTTCTATGTGTCTTGATACTGGGACATATCTTTCAATAAAAACTCTGTCATCATTGAAACCGGCTTTTGCTTCTCTCTGAGCGCCCGCAATTGCTTCTTTGATTTCTTTCTTGTCCTCTACAATTCTCATACCTTTTCCGCCTCCACCAGCAGCGGCTTTTATCAAGATAGGATAGCCTATTGAATTTGCTTGCCTCGGATCAGTTGTCATTGGAAGGGTCGGGACACCAGCTTTTTCAGCAATCTCTTTAGCCTTCAATTTATCTCCCATAGATGTGATGACTCTTGAACTTGGCCCAACCCAAATTAGATTAGCCTTCGATACATCTCTACAGAACTTAGCATTTTCAGACAAGAAGCCATAGCCTGGATGTATTGCTTCCGCACCAGTTTTAATGGCTGCATCAATAATCTCTTTACCATTTAAGTAAGTATCACTGAGCTTAACAGCTTGATCAGCCATTCTAACGAAAGGGGAGTTTGAATCTGCTTCGGTATAAACAGCTACACAAGAGATTCCCATCTCATGTGCAGTTTTAATAATACGGCAGGCTATCTCGCCTCTATTGGCAATTAATAATTTATGAAAAGTCATAGTCTATAAACTCCATATCCCGGTGCACCCTCAATATTTCTTCCATTTACTAATGATAGGCATATACCTAAAACAGTTCTTGTGTCTCTCGGATCAATAATTCCATCATCACTTATGGCGCTTGTCGCTCTAAGGGCTAGAGAACCTTCTTCTTGAGCTTTTTCTGCAAATGCAACCATTTTTGCATCCTCTTTTTCATCAAATTTCTCGCCTGTTCTTGCTGCTCGGGCTCTTCTAACAATTGACATGACGCCTGCTATTTGTTGTGGGCCCATAACGGCTATTTTTGCTGTTGGCCACAGGAAGGTAAATTTATTATCAAAAGCCCTTCCCGACATAGCGTATGTTCCGGCGCCATAACTTGCACCTAATATAATAGTAAGATGCGGGACAGTAGAATTAGAAACGGAGTTAAGGAATTGAGCTCCTCTTTTTATTTGACCGGCTCTTTCATAATCTTTTCCGACAACAAAACCAGTAATGTTTTGAAGAAAAACAATAGGTATGTCTATTTGATTACATAGTTGAACAAAATGAGCTCCTTTCGAAGCTGTATCAGGAAAAATTGGTCCATTATTTCCAAGTATTCCAACTGTATAACCATGAATTGAAGCAAAACCACACACTATTGTTGGCCCAAATAATGGCTTAAATTCTTCAAACCTTGATCCATCAGCTATTCGCCCTATGACTTCCCTGACATCAAATGGACGTTTTAAGTCTGGGTCAACCAATCCAAGAAGATCTTCGGTATCCAAAGTGGGCTCATCAGGCCTAAGCTTTGGCTCTTTACCTTCTTTTCTCCAATTCAGATGAGATACAACTTCTCTTCCTATGCGCAGTGCATCCATCTCGTCCTCAGCGAGATAGTCAGCTAATCCTGAAACTTCTGCATGCATTTGACCTCCACCCAGTGTTTCATCATCCGACTCTTCACCTGTAGCCATTTTGACTAAAGGGGGTCCACCTAAGAAGACTTTTGATTGTTTTTTAATAAATATGTTGTAATCAGACATTCCAGGCTGATAGGCACCACCGGCTGTTGATGATCCGAAGACTATTGAAATAGTAGGAATTCTTAACTTAGATAATTCCGTCACATCGTAAAAAGTTCTTCCTGATTCGGCAAAATGACCTGCTCCCAGTATGGTTCCTCTGGAACTTCCTTTACCTTTTCCGCCACCCATTCTTAGATCCCCACCTGCTGATTCAACAAATTGAACATAAGGAATTTTATTGACCCTTGAAATTTCCATGGCTCTTGTCCATTTTTTTCCAGAATAGGCATGCATTGCTCCAGCCAGGACGGTTGGATCATTGGCAAAAATTACAACTTCTGTTCCCGCAACAATCCCAATACCTGCAACGGCTCCACCTCCTACAGGATAGTCAGAAGCATAAGCAGCAAGCGAGCTTATTTCTAAAAAGGGTGTATCAGGATCTAAAAAATTAGCTATTCTGTCTCTTACGGACATTTTTCCTCTAGCCGCTAATCTTTCGTGGTGATGCATACCACCTCCGAGTTCAACAAAATCTAATAAATCTTCTATGCCATCAAGTTTTTCTAACATCGACTTTTTGTACTGATTAAATTCTTCAGATTGATTGTCAATATTTGTTTCTAATGCAGGCGCTAATAGGGTATTTTTCATGACTAAATTGTATAATGCTCTCCAGGCTCTCTTATCGTACCTTTTTAATGTCTGTAAGAATATTAACAACTGAAAACTTTTAAAAAAAGGATATTTTTCTAATTACTTATGAAAGCAAATCGTTTTCACATTGGAGAGGTTATCCAAGAAATAAATTCAGATTATTTTGATGTGTTGTTAATGAAGAAAGCTAAGGATAAATCAAATGGTATAGATCAAACTATCCTAGCTTTTTATATCATTTTAAGAGCTGAAGAGTTAGCAATAGAAGAAAAACTCCCGAAACGAAAGTAATTTAATTCTGAAATATTTACATAAAATTTATCTTCCTCAAAGATATTAAAAATCCCTAAAAGTTTCTATATACTTTTAAAGTGGAGAGGATTTCTTAGCTATGAAAGAAAATAAAAAAGAATTTGATGTTGTTATTGTGGGTGCAGGATTTGCTGGTATTTATCAGCTACTTAAACTGAGAAGATTGGGGCTATCTGCAATCATCATTGAGAAAGCAGATCAAATAGGTGGTACCTGGCATTGGAATAGGTACCCTGGAGCAAGATGCGACATACCTTCGCTTGAATACTCTTACCAGTTTGATGAAGATCTTCAACAAGAATGGAACTGGTCTGAAAAATATTCTGCTCAGCCAGAAATTCTTGAGTATATCAATCATGTTGCAGATAGATTTGAGTTACGAGACGGTATTCAATTTAATGAAGAGGTAATAAAAGCCGAATTTGATGAGGTAAATTCAAGATGGAAAATAAAAACTTCTGTAAGCAGCTATGAATCACGATTTGTTATATTTGCTACAGGTTGTTTATCTGTTCCAAATAAACCTGACTTTGAAGGGTTAGAAAATTTTGAAGGTCAATTATTGCAAACATCGACTTGGCCACAAGAAGAGCAGAACTTTTCTGGAAAGAGGGTAGCAATAATAGGTACAGGATCTTCGGCTATTCAGTCGATACCTCTTATAGCTGAACAGGCTGATCAGCTATATGTGTTTCAAAGAACACCCAATTATTCGATACCCTCAAATAATGGACCAATGGACAAAGATAGGGAAGAAGAAGTCAAAGCAAGGTATTCTGATTTTAGAAAGGACAATTGGCAAAACGGATTTGGTATAGCTGCTATTTCAGATGAATCTCTTATTTCAGAAACTGATATAAATGAAGTCCATCAACAATTAGAAGAAAATTGGGAGAGTGCTGGTTTAGGTTTTTTTGGGGGATATGCAGATATACCACTTGATGCAAACTCCAATGATGTTGTCGCTAATTTTGTTAGAAATAAAATAAGTGAAATTGTTGATGATCCTGATACAGCAAAAATCTTAACTCCCGATTATCATATAGGAGGAAAGCGACTGTGTGTTGATACAGGTTATTTCGAAACTTTCAATAGAGAAAATGTTCATTTAATTAATCTGAAAGAAAATCCTATCAAACAAATTTCTTCTCTCTCTTTAGATGCTGATAAGACATATGAAATTGATACTTTAATATTGGCTACAGGTTTTGATGCGATGACGGGAGCTCTTACTAGTATTGATATAACCGGCAGAGATGGAGCAAAACTTAAAGATCAATGGGAAAGTGGGGCCAAATCTTACCTCGGTTTAGGTGTAGCAAATTTTCCTAATCTCTTCACAGTAACTGGTCCTGGAAGTCCTTCTGTGCTTTCTAATATGATGCCCTCTATAGAGCAACACGTAAACTGGATTACAGATTGTATTGAATGGATGAATGCTAATGACAAAAAAGTCATTGAGTCTTCTAAAACAGCTGAAGACGATTGGATGGTTTTGGTCAATGAGATAGCAGACATGACAATATTCACGGATACAAAATCCTGGTACAACGGATCAAACATAGAAGATAAGGCAAAGGCCTTTCTGCCTTTTATAGGCGTGCCAGTCTATACCGAGATGTTAGAGCAAATAGTCGCGGAGGACTACAAGGGCTTTATTTTTGATCGAGTGAATTAACTAAGCAAAAATAGCTGTGTTTAGAAGCATTGCAGCTCCCATAAAAATTAAACATCCTGCCTGTACTATCGTAGGTATTACTACAAACATCACGAGAGGATTGAAATTCATTTTATTCATATAGTCTTCTTCTCTCCAATCTTGAAGGGTAGTTTCATCAGCCTGTTCTTTTACTATTTGTAATCTCATATTTATATCTGTGATAGGTAGTTATCTAATCTTTCTTGATTCATCAAAAAAGTTTTTTTGTATGCTTCTGCATTTTGTTTAATTTGATCGAGGTTTCCTTTTGACTCGACTTTTATCACACCAATCATTGCCATCATATTATGGGGAGTGCATTGATAAACATATACTCCTTCTTCAGTGAGTGTGACTGTTACGTCTTGGCTAAGTGCTCCTGTCCAAGGCTCAGCTCCTTCTGGAATCATGCCTTCAATGGAAGCTGAGTTATGAGAAACATCAGTAGCAACAAATTTAACTGTATCGCCTTTCTGAATTGATAAGACAGCCGGTTCGAAGACCATCATACCTTCCTTACCTGAGTTGAGCATTTTCACTATATGCTCTTCAGAAGAGAGTAAAACGGAAAAAAGAGTGAATAAAAGTATGTAAACGTGCTTAATCATGCACGCATTATACATATAATTTATTAAAAGATATAAGTATTATTTATAATATATCAAAAGTTAGACCAGCCTTTTGGATCAATCTCGTTATTAACTTTTCTCCCATAGCAGGTGCAGGAGTGTATATGCCTCCTGGAAGATCTTCACAGTCTTCCACCAAACAAATTGCGCTTTCAGCTATCATTTTTGAGGTGGACCCATAACCTGGATCCATATCTCCAGTAACCCTTGCTTCTGAGATTTCATTTTCTATATCTGCCAAGAATAGTACATCATAATTTCCTTGCTCACGTGACTCACGTGATGGACCTTCGCCAGGCTGAGGAACATTTTCGCCTCCCATCGGATTAGCTGACGCCATAGCTTTTGCTACTTCTTCTCCCTCTGCTCCTTCTCCAGCAATCATCATCTCATCGTAACAAAAGTCTTCACCATACATGTGTCCAAGAAGAGCATTTGATCGGTGAATATTTTTTGTATTAATGGGAGCCATTACAAAAGGGGTTACCCACATTCCCAGCTTTTCATCCAATAAAGGCTTAGAGTCATCCGGCTGATCGGGTCCCTGGAATCCTTCAGTTAATGAAAAGGGATTAGCCAAAACATTAATTAGTTCAGGTTTAGCTTTTATTGAAGCCATTGTTGCTCCCAATGAAGCAATTGTTCCTCCAGAAAATTCTCCGTTCATGGCTTTAACTCTTCCTCTTATCCTGCTGGAGGTTTTCCCATATTTTTGCTGTAGATGTTTTTGCAGAAAGTAAACTCCTAGATCAAACGGAATACTGTCAAAACCGCAAGAGAACACAATTCTTGCTCCGGATTCTTTCGCAGTCTCGGAGTGAGCACCTATCATCTCGTGCATCCAACCAGGCTCTCCAGTTAAATCCACATAGTCTGTTCCGTTTTTAGAACAAGACTCAACCAGTTTAGACCCATACAATTGATATGGACCGACTGTTGTAAGAACACATTTAGTAGATTGTGTTAATGAATCTAAAGATTCTAGATTATCGCTATCGACAATGAATGACTGTAAATCTTCTTGAAGGTTTAATTCTTCTTTTACAGCATTTAATTTATTTGCACTTCTTCCAGCGATGGCCCATTTTAAATCGCCATCGTCGCCATACTCTTCCTTTAAGTATTCAACTACTAATTTACCGGTAT
>CEVH01045488.1_pt1 | contig 10363 bp, 9 predicted proteins | sample 356521 | NCBI WGS metagenome assembly CEVH01 (sample SAMEA2623446, study PRJEB7988) | marine metagenome | isolation source: saline water (ENVO:00002010), including
CAGGCCAGGAGGGACTTGAACCCCCAACCTGCGGTTTTGGAGACCGCTGCTCTGCCAAATTGAGCTACTGGCCTAAAAAACCAAAAAGCGGGACGAAATTACTCCTCCCGCTTTAAATTAGCTTATGAAAACTTTATTCAATAATTTTCGAAACAACTCCAGCACCTACAGTCCTTCCACCTTCTCTAATAGCAAATCTCAATCCTTCTTCCATTGCAATTGGAGCGATTAGTTCAACTGTCATAGCGATATTATCTCCAGGCATTACCATTTCTGTGCCAGATGGTAAAGCGCATGCGCCAGTAACATCAGTTGTTCTAAAATAAAATTGTGGTCTATAGTTACTAAAGAATGGAGTGTGTCTTCCGCCCTCATCTTTTGACAAAATATAAACTTCGCATTCAAACTTAGTATGAGGTTTTATAGAGCCAGGTTTACAAAGAACTTGTCCACGTTCAACCTCTTCTCTTTTTGTACCTCTAAGTAATACTCCAACGTTATCACCAGCTTGACCTTCATCTAGAAGTTTTCTAAACATCTCCACTCCTGTACAAACTGATTTTTGAGTATCCTTGATTCCAGTAATTTCAATTTCATCATTAACTTTTATGATTCCTCGCTCAACACGACCGGTCACTACAGTACCTCTTCCAGAAATTGAAAATACATCCTCAACTGGCATTAAAAAATCACCATCAACAGCTCTTTCTGGTTGTGGGAAAAATTTATCCATTTCTTCAACTAATTTTTGAATTGAAGGAGCGCCGATATCACTTGAATCACCTTCCAAAGCTTTTAAAGCTGAGCCAGTAATTATAGGAGTATCATCACCTGGGAACTCATAGCTTGTTAATAATTCTCTAATTTCCATTTCAACAAGTTCAGTTAATTCTTTATCATCAACTTGATCAGCTTTATTTAAGTATACAATAATGTTAGGTACGCCAACCTGTCTTGCTAAAAGTATGTGCTCTTTGGTTTGTGGCATTGGGCCGTCTGCAGCACTACAAACTAAAATTGCTCCATCCATCTGAGCTGCTCCTGTAATCATATTTTTTACATAGTCAGCGTGTCCAGGGCAATCAACATGAGCATAATGTCTATCTGGTGACTCGTATTCTACATGAGCTGTAGCAATTGTTATCCCTCTTTCTCTCTCCTCAGGAGCGTTATCAATTTGATCATATGCTTTAAACTCACCACCACTGGCATCTGACATTACTTTTGTAATAGCAGCAGTAAGGGTTGTTTTACCGTGATCAACGTGACCAATTGTACCCACATTTAAATGTGGTTTGTTTCTTTCAAATTTAGCTTTTGACATTATCTATCGCCCTCCGCGAATATTAAATTAACTCCCCCCTGGAGATCATTTAATGTTTATTAATTCAATGACTCTATGGGCGTGATTGTATACCTTTTTAAACAAAAATGCTCTAATTTTTGCAAAAAATAGAACGCATATTCTCTATTAGGCTAACCTTTCTGTCAATGAATTTATGGAGCCCATAACCGGATTTGAACCGGTGACCTCTTCCTTACCAAGGAAGTGCTCTACCGACTGAGCTATATGGGCATGCATGGAGCGGGTGAGCGGGATCGAACCGCCATCATCAGCTTGGAAGGCTGAGGTTCTACCATTGAACTACACCCGCAGCAAAGAAGTATTATAACATTTTTATAAAGTGGTGGAGGGGGGAGGATTCGAACCTCCGAAGGCATAGCCAGCAGATTTACAGTCTGCCCTCGTTGACCGCTTGAGTACCCCTCCACTATTAAAACAAATGAATTGTGAGCCAGTGTTGAAGTCTAGTCAAATAAAATTTGATAATATGATGATGGTTTATTGACTAATTAACTAATGCAAGCATTTCATCAATATATGTGAATTTCTCTCTTGGTTTACCTTTAGGCTTTCCAGCGTCTATCTCTGCCTGATCAATTACTTCCCATTGAATAAAATCAATATAATTTACTTTTCTTTTCTTTAGAGCTTTATGAATGGCAACTATTCCTGGTTTTGTTTTCTTATCGTCTAAAATTTCAATATCTTTTAAAAGGTACTCTATTGTTTCATTTGCACAGGCTTTATTAGTTCCAATAATTCCACTTGGACCTCTTTTAATCCATCCTGCAGTATATAATTGCTGAACAAATTTATCGTCTTGCATAATTCTACCGTTTTCATTTGGAATAATGCCCCAGTCATCATGAAAAGGAACGCCATCAAGAGGGACACCTCTGTAACCAATGCTTCTAAATAATATTCCAGCATCTTGTTCATATTTTTCACCAGTTCCCCTTGCCTTTTGCTTAAACGGATCACCTGATAGAGCATTCTTTTCAAAAACAACTTTCTCTAACTTCCCATTACCTTTTAATTCAACTGGGCTTCTTAAAAATTGAATATGGCATTTTCTGGGTTTCACATAAGGTTTAGTCCATGGAAAAGATCTAGCTTTATGTGGTTTTTTTTCTAAGGAGTAGCCAACGAAAAGTTCGTATATCTTTTTTGCTGCTCTGCCATTTTTTCTATCAGCTAATTCTTCTTCACTCGATTTATTTAATATCACTTCATTTGGGTCTACGAAAGTATCGCAATCCCAAAGTTCACCAAATTCTTTTAATTCTTTTGAAGTCATTGCACCTTGAGCAGGACCTCTTCTTCCCACAATGTAAATATTTTTAACTTTACTCTCAGCTAATACATCTAAAGCATGTTGAGAGATATCGGTATGTTTTAATTCGTCAACAGTTTTTGAGAGAATTCTAGCTACGTCAGCTGCAACATTTCCTTGCCCAATAATTACAGCTGTATCATTTGATAAGTCAAACTCTCTATTACGATATTCCGGATGGCCGTTATACCATGCAACAAACTCCGTTGCAGTATGACTACCTTTTAAATCCTCTCCAGGTATACCTAGTTTTCTATCAGTCTCGGCACCCATGGTAATTACAACTGCATGATGAGACTTCTTGAGCTCATCAATTGTTATGTCAGCACCCACACTAACATTTCCAATATAATTAAATTCCTTTGGCTCGGTCATTAAAGCAAATTTTTCGGCACTTTTTTTAATAAGTTGATGATCAGGAGCTACACCAGTCCTTACAAGTCCATAAGGAGCAGGTAATTTTTCTAGTAAGTTAACTTCTACTTTTATTCCAGAGTTAATTAAAGCGTCAGCTGCATAAAAACCACTTGGACCAGCGCCGACAATAGCAACTTTTAATGGATTTGATTTACTTCCTAACTTGCTCATATATTTACAAACCTAATTTTTCTCTTTTTTCGTCAGCAGTTTCAAGTGGCTCAAGAGTTTCAGTTATCTGAGGTAATTCTTGCGACATATTTTCGTTTATGTCTACCCAATCCTCCATTCCATCAGGCAAATCATCTTCTTCAAAGATAGCCTCGACTGGACACTCAGGAATACACGCGCTGCAGTCAATGCAAACATCAGGATTTATGTAAAGCATGTCATCACCTTGATGAAAAGCTTCGACCGGGCAAACTGTAACGCAGTCTGTAAATCTACAATCTTTGCAATTTTCAGTTACGACGGTTGTCATATATAGTCTCCTAAAATAATAATTTTAAACAATACCCTAATTATTAAAAATAAATATTTCCCCTTTATTTAATTCTACAGCATCACCACTATATCTTCGATAATTTCCATTTATATATTTACTTTGCATGTTCAAAAATCCTTTATCCTTTAAGTTTCTAAATAATAAACTAAAAAAAGATGGAGAGTATTCGCAATCGTAAGTAAAACCTGGAAGAAGTTTTATTTCATTTAAAGATATAATTGTACCTCTTTTCATTCCAGCTCCTGTTCTGATGCCTGTCTCACCACAAATAATTATAGTACCAGAATTCATATTTACGCCTGCAAAATCACCAACATTTCCCTTAACTATAATTAATGCGTTTGACATTCCATGGCCAATTTCATTTTTTACCGACCCTTCAATGATTATTACTCCGCCTTTCACACCTTTTGAAGCACCTCTGTATGCACATGCAATGCAATGACCTCCATCACCCGAAACTTTTATAACACCTCCGCTCATTTGAGGTGCTGCCCAGTCACCTATATCTCCATTAACTTCAATTGTTCCACCAGACATTTCAGACCCTAAATGCATGCCGGTATTTCCGTTTATAATCATTTTTCCCGATTTCATTTTGGCACCAAGATATTTAACGACACTAAGGTCACCCTCTACAGTTAATACATCAGATTTATCATCGGTTACAGTAAAAAATTCTTTTAATGGAATTTTTCTATTACCTTCGATAATCTCTAAGTCTAATATTTGACTTTTGTTTAAACCGTCAATAACTGCCGTAGAAATACACTCAGCTTCTATAGGTATATTTGTTTTTTTCTTAATCTTAATTTTCATCTAGAGCAAATCCTTGAGATGTATTTGATATTTTCCTAACTTTCCGTCGAAGTTTCCTGCAGTAATTTTTACAACTCCTGGTGAGTTAGCGGCTGCTTTTATTCCAGTTTTCATTGCTAATTTTAAAGTATCTTCGTCAACTGCATCCATAACAATTTCTAAAACAGAATTAACATTTTCATCTAATTCTGAATTCACAACTCCTTTTAAAGTAGGGCAATAATTTTCATTAGTTGATGCGACTAGTTTTTTATATTTTTTTGCCCCAACTTTACTTCCACTTCTAACCACCCCGTGCGGAAATGGCATTATAACATTGGGAATTTTATCAATAGCTTTATTTGATTTTAATGCTGCATTAAGGCAGCTATCTGATGAATTTCCTAGTATATAAAAATTTCCGCCACCAACTGAATATTTCATTCCAAACTTTTCTTCAATTAAGAACTCTCCTTGCATAACTGGAATCCGCCAAAATCTTTTTCCATCAATAGATTTACTTATTTGATGACCATCTCCAAAATATCTTAAAGCTCCGCCAATGTTTAAAAGCTTATCTCCATCAAATCCAGAAAAACATGAAGTGCTCGGACAGGTCATAACACACTGTCCAATTCTTTCGACAAGTCGTTTTATCAATCCAGCTTCGTCAAGAGCAAAAATTAAAACACTATATCCAGGCCTGTTATCAGGAGTTTTAGTTTTACTGAGTTTTTCATCAATTGCAGCTTCACATTTACAACCTATGACAGATGTAGCAAATCCTGTCATGCTATTAGCAGCTGCTATTGCAAGATCGTCTGTTTTTGCAGTAATAATTACTTTTGCACAAACCATTTCAAAAGCCTCAGCAAATGTATCTACAATTTCAGTGCCTTTAATTTTCATAAATATTATTTTTCTTCTTAGATTCTATGATTTTATTTGCATGCAAAAAAGAGTCATCAACAGGATAATTTTTATATGAGACAGAATAAAAGTCATCAAAAAACGGTTTAATGACATTTTCTATACTTTCATCATATTCAGGTGCAACGCGGAGTATCTTTTTATCTGTATAATCTGAAACAAATTCATGGTCAGCAATTAATAATTGACCAGCTTTCATTACATAACGAGGTGCGCTAAACATTTGCTCTTTATCATCGAGCATGTCATAAATAGTTACATCTCCATCTGCACCTACGCCAAGATGCCCTTTCTCTTTTAACCCTAGGCATTTTGCAGGACCCGCTCGACTTATGATACAAATTTCTTCAAGCGTGTACTCTCTGTCAAGGTCTTTAAGGAGTGAGGCGTTCATAGCTTTTTCATTTAAAACACCCATGCATTCTTTTCTAAAGGTTCTATCCATCAAAAGTTTAATTATTAAAGGATAGTTTGCAAAAGATCCACCGTTTGGATGATCAGTTGATAAAACTATTCTCCAGGGATCTTTAGATAATAAAAATATTTCTAATCCTATCGCCCATTGCAATGCATGCGTGTACACATGCCCCATATATTCAAACGGGAGAATTCCACAGCCACTTTCACACTCTGTGTCAGCGTTAACCCATTTTTCTTGTTTATAATTCCTGAGTAGGTATGTTAAGGGTGCATCAGCTGTCATGAAGCATGCGTTTCCCATTACAACCTGACCAACATCACAGGTAATATTTTTATGTTCATTTATATATTCAGTAATTTCTTTTGCAGCACTTTTTGGTGGACTTCCAACCTTTCCTGAATAACTGTTAAATTGTATATGTGCTACATGAAGTCTTTTATCTCCCGCAGTTTTCATTGTTTCAAGTGTGGTATTAAAGTTTCCAGAGTGACCTAAGTTATTACAATGTATGTGAGGTGGGTGAGGCAAGCCTAACTCATGAACGGCGTCAACAAAAGCTTTTATCACTTTTCTAGGTGCAACGTCGGTAGCCTTACTGTCTTCATCTATATCCTTAACGTTGGTATTTCTATGTCCTTTCCAAGGTTCGTCTCCTCCTGGGTTAACAATCTTAACGGTATAAGCTTTTGTAGCATTTAACCACCACCCAACTGCATTTTTGAATTCTTCCATTCGTCCTTCAGCAATTAAACTTTGAAGAAATAAATTATTGCCTAATAAAACGTAATATCCATTATCCACAACTGGCGTGTCATACAACTCTTCAAGAGCATGTCTAGCCGCAAGTGGAGGAACAGCAGCCTCCATACAAGTTGTGTAACCCATTGTGGCGTACCTATAACCGGTTGCAAAGGTTGATGGAACAACTCCTCCTACACCAGAACGCGTATGTTCATTTTTAAATTGTGGATCAAGTCTGTGGTCTTCGGGTAGAAGTTTTCTTGCAATATTTACCTTTGGTCCAGCTATATGACAATGGATATCTATACCTCCAGGCATAACTATCATACCTTTTGCGTCTATTATTTTTGCTTTGGAGGAAACCGATTCAACAACTTTGCCATCTCTAATACAAATATCTTTTACTTTACCAGACACTTTGTTGGTTGGATCATACACAATCCCATTAACAATTTTTACTTCATCGCTCATTTTTTTTATGTCTTTATTATAATTACGATTTTTTACTAAACATCTTTTTACGTGTTTTAAAAGTAAGCTCTCGGACTCTTTTTCTTAATTTTGTTAAAACTTCTAAATCACTTGGAAAAGGTGATTCAAACGCAGGACGTAAACTTATTGGAACATCGTCCATTCTATATACAGTACCACCTGTATTAATCCCATAGGTACTTGTAGCTATTGCAACATGTGCTATAACGCTAGTGTGTGTTTCCTTAGTATCCAGAGAAATAACTTTACATTTCTTACTTTTCAAATGTTTTATAGCAGGTTTTGGAAAATTTGATGCTGGATCACTTGCAATAATCATGGCTGCATCAGCTTCACCTCTACTTAAAGTATCAACTGTTGTGAATTCTCCTGGATTGAATCTAGGGTAACCTTGACTAAAGTTTACGCCGAAAGGATATCCAGTTTGCCAAGAAACAACATTGTCAGCACCGGTAACATTGCCATGACCTCTAACAGGTTTTGCAACAAAATGTGTGAATTCGTTCAAGTCAGTAGCTAAAGCAAGTAAAGCACCAGAGTTAAAATGTTTTCCACGAGTCATTGTTAAGCCCATACCAAAAAATAAGACTCCATATTGACAACTTTTCATTAACTTAACTAACTCTTCAATTTGTGATTTTGACACACCAATTTCTTCTTCTGTATTTTCAGGAATTTTTCTTCCTTTAACTGCCAGTCTTAAAGTCCAGAGTAATTCGAAATCTTTGCCGGGTTTAGGTTGAATAAACATGTCAGCAACACCTGCACTTTTTGTTTTTCTTACATCTACAAGAACTACAGTTCTATCTTTTTTTCCATTAGGGGTAAACATTCCCTCTGGTGTGACTGCATATCTTCCAAAATGTCTTGGGTGTGATTCAGCAGGGTTACCTCCCCAATATATCACAAGGTCAGCTCTATTTTTTACTTCACCAAGGGTCATGCTTGGTTCTCCAACACCTTGGAAAGCCATGCCCGATGGTCCGTGGCATACTGAAGTTGTGGTATCAACAGTTCCAGAAATATCATCAACAATTGGGACTATTTGTCTTTGAGCTTCGCAAACTGTATCACTTAAACCATAAACGATAGGAAACTTAGCGTTAACTAAAGTCTGCGCAGCTTCCTCAATAGCTTCATCAAGTGTAACTTCTTTTCCGTCAATCCTTGCAATAGGTCTGTCTTCAATTACATGATTTAAAAACCAAGCTTTACCTAAAATACAAGCATCTTTAGCTTTTGTGATTACCTTTTTTTCTGTATCAACGGTAAGAGTAATATCATCACACACGCACCCACAAAAAGTACAAGTAGCATTTTCAACAATTTTTTCATTTACATTTACTTTAATATCTTCTAACTTTGCGCTCATCTCACTCTCCTTGAATCAAATTCAAACCTTTTCAATTATAACTTCCATATGTTTTGATAAAGGCATCCCTGTACTACCTGTATCACCTTCCATAAGTTGGCTTGATGGAGGGCCGTAAGGAATAAATAAACAACCTGAAGGTAATTTTTCACTTAAAACTTTTTTTACTGAGACAATGGTTTCACCGATTTCGTTGCTGAGTTTAACTTTATCTCCGGCTTCAAGACCAAGTCTTATCATGTCGTCTTCGTTGACTTCTAATGTTGAGGTTACTGTTTGATACTCTTCCTTAAGTTTTCCCTTGTTAAGTGACGTTCCTTGCTTACTGGAACGTCCAGGGATAAGAATCATTTTTTCCTTCATTTAAACATTTCTGTTTTTCCTAAGCCTCTATATAAGAATATATAATGTAGCATAAAATAACGTAAAATGAACTAGAAAACAATACAAATCGGCTTTAGTACAGCATTTGTTGGAGCCGCCTGTCAGATTCGAACTGACGACCTGAGGTTTACAAAACCCCTGCTCTGGCCAACTGAGCTAAGGCGGCAAATTTAATTAAATTATATCTAACATTCCTTTAAAGATTAAGGAGTCTACATGTATTAAGTTATAGTTACAATTGTCAATTAAAGCTAATGCATTGCCACCTGTAACATATATATCAACATCTTCGCCTTCAATTGCAATAAAATTATCTATTAAATAATTTATATTATTATAAGCACATAAAGTTGCACCAGATTCGATTGATGCATGAGTTGAATTATTAAGAAAATTAAATACAGTATCTTCCTTTTTTTCAACTGTAAGTCCAAGCCGATTGGAAAAAGCATCAATTACCATATCTTTACTAGGTAAAATAATACCTCCTTTATGCAAAAATTTATCATCTATATAATCAATTGTTGTGGCCGTACCAGCATCAATAACAATACAATTTTTTTTTGACATTTTTCTTGCACCTAGCATTGCTAATATTCGATCAATTCCTAAGCTATTACTATCCGCATATACTGTTTTAAAATTTTTAAAAGATAGGATACTTAAAAAAGAGACATCAAGCTTAAGAGTTGTTAAAAAATTTTCGTAATTTTTTTTATTTACAACAGACACTAAAACCTTCTCAGATTTATTATCATGAATATACTTTAGACACAGATCCTTATAGTCATCCAAATAAGTACAGAAAGATAAATTCTCAATAGAGCCATTTGAAATAGTGCCCATTTTTAATCTAGTATTTCCAAAATCAAAAGCCGTAATGTTCATTTTTTAATAATTTTTGCTTCGTTATATTTAAAAGTTTTAGATGAGTTATTATACTCTCCAATTAGAGAGCCGTCTAAGTCAATGCCTTTATTTACTATTTCTATATCTTCTCCATTGTAATGAATTTGGATATTTTTATTAAAGGTCGGGTCATAATTTTTCCATTCTTTGACTATATTTTTATAGTTATGATTTTCAAAAGATTGTAATGAATGAATTATGGATTCTAGTGTTCTAGCACATAGCTTGTTGTTATCAAGAGTAACATTATTATTTACTTCATATAATGAAGTTGACTTTCTATCTATAGTTTTTTTGTTTTTATCACTTAGTGTTAGATTGATTCCTATTCCTACAACTACATACATTTCTTTATCAGCTGTAAATTTTGACTCAATTAATATACCCCCAAGTTTTTTTTGGCTATATACAATATCATTTGGCCATTGAATGGATAAGCCGTCAAAGCCGTAAGCTATTAAAGTTGTTATAAGATTAATACCAAGTATTTGGTTAAGTACCGGCAAACTATTAATATTTTCTTCAAAGGTCCATGATGTTGAAAGGTATATACCATTTTCTACTGCTATCCATTTTTTTCCACTCACACCTCTTCCATGATTTTGTCTCTCAGCAAAGCAGGTATGTCCATTAGGGTATAAAGTTCTTTCGTTTATCATGATGTCGTTGGTGGATCCTACTTCTGAGAAAACTTGTATACATGGTATACTTTGCTT
>CEVH01048822.1_pt1 | contig 10358 bp, 4 predicted proteins | sample 356521 | NCBI WGS metagenome assembly CEVH01 (sample SAMEA2623446, study PRJEB7988) | marine metagenome | isolation source: saline water (ENVO:00002010), including
TTAACCAAGTTTCAAAAAACAAACCAAGGTAGTGCAGTTAACTTAAGACCAATTGTTAAAAAAGGTGATCCTGTAAAGCAAGGTCAGGTATTGGTTGAAGGATATGGAACTGACAGAGGAGAATTAGCTCTTGGACAAAATCTTAAAGTAGCTTTCATGCCTTGGAAAGGATACAACTTTGAGGATGCTATTGTAATTTCTGAAAAAGTAGTTAAAGAGGATATCTATACAAGTGTTCATGTTGATGAATATAGTTTAGATGTAAGAGACACTAAAAGAGGATTAGAAGAATTAACAGCTGATATTCCTAATGTTAGTGAAGAAGCTACCAGCGATTTAGATGAGAATGGTATCATTAGAGTTGGTGCAGAAGTGAAAGAAGGTGATATTTTAATTGGTAAAATCACACCAAAAGGTGAAAGTGATCCAACTCCAGAAGAAAAATTATTAAGAGCAATTTTTGGTGATAAAGCAGGAGATGTAAAAGATGCATCTCTTAAAGTTCCACCATCGGTAACAGGTGTTGTTATTGACAAGAAATTGTTTTCTAAGGCTATTAAAGATAGAAAATCAAAGGCTGCTGATAAACCAATTATCGAGCAACTTGATAATGAAATGGATAAGAAGTTAGCAGAGTTAAAGACCATTTTAATTTCTAAGCTAACACAAATCTTAGGTGATGAAAAGTCTCAGGGAGTGACAAATGTTTTTAAAGAACAAGTCATCAAAAAAGGAGTGAAATTCACGGAGAAAACCCTTAAGGCTATTGATTTTATCCATATTAATTCTAAAAATTGGACAAGCAATGATGCTGTTAATGATTTAGTAGATGTAACACTACATAACTATAACATTAAAGCAACTGAGCTTATCGGTCAATACAAGCGTAAGAAATTCCAAATTACAGTTGGTGATGAGCTACCTGCAGGAATTATTCAGATGGCTAAAGTTTATTTAGCTAAGAAAAGAAAGCTTAAAGTTGGTGATAAAATGGCTGGTAGACACGGAAACAAAGGTATTGTTGCCAAAATTGTTAGAGAAGAAGATATGCCATTCTTAGAAGATGGAACTCCAGTAGATATCGTGCTAAATCCATTAGGTGTACCATCTAGGATGAACCTAGGTCAGATATATGAAACCGTACTAGGTTGGGCAGGTCAAAATCTTGGATTGAAATTTTCGACTCCAATTTTTGATGGTGCTTCATTAGATGACATTAATAAGTACACTGATGATGCAGGAGTCCCAAGAAATGGTAGAACATATCTATATGATGGAGGTACTGGTGAAAGATTCGATCAACCAGCTACAGTAGGTATCATATACATGTTGAAATTAAGTCACATGGTAGATGATAAAATGCATGCAAGATCTATTGGACCTTATTCTTTAATTACGCAACAACCATTAGGTGGTAAAGCACAGTTTGGTGGTCAAAGATTTGGAGAGATGGAAGTTTGGGCTTTGGAAGCATTTGGTGCATCAAATGTTCTTCAAGAGATTTTAACAGTTAAGTCTGATGATGTCCAAGGTAGAGCAAAAGCGTATGAATCGATTGTTAAAGGAAAAAATCTTCCACAACCGGGAATACCAGAATCATTTAATGTATTATTAAATGAGCTTCAAGGATTAGGATTAAATATAGATTTAGATTAAATAAACACAGTAAAAATTATATAATGGCTTTTAGAAAAGACAATAAATTCAAAAGTGATTTTGAAAAAATAACCATCAGCTTAGCTTCTCCTGAATCTATTTTAGAAAGATCTCATGGTGAAGTTTTGAAGCCTGAAACCATTAATTACAGAACTTATAAACCAGAAAGAGACGGTTTGTTTTGTGAAAGAATTTTTGGTCCTGTGAAAGATTATGAATGTCACTGTGGGAAATACAAAAGAATAAGATATAAAGGGATTGTATGTGACCGTTGTGGTGTTGAGGTAACTGAAAAGAAAGTAAGAAGAGAAAGAATGGGACACATCGCTTTAGTTGTTCCAGTTGCTCATATTTGGTACTTCAGATCACTTCCTAATAAAATTGGGTATCTTCTTGGTTTACCAACTAAGAAGTTAGATCAAATTATTTATTATGAAAGATATGTTGTAGTACAACCTGGAAACGCAGTTAATGCGGAAGGTGAACCTCTTCAAAAGATGGATTTCATTACTGAAGAAGAGTACTTGGATATTCTTGAAAAACTACCAAGAGATAATCAGTATTTGGAAGATTCTGACCCAAATAAGTTTATTGCAAAAATGGGTGCTGAAGCTCTTTTTGACTTATTGGCAAATGAAGATTTAGATGCTAGATCATATGAACTAAGACATCAAGCAAATAATGAGACTTCTCAACAGAGAAAGAACGAAGCGCTAAAAAGACTTCAAGTTATTGAATCTTTTAGAGATGCAAACAGTAGAATTGAGAATAGACCGGAATGGATGATTGTAAAAGTTGTTCCAGTTATTCCTCCAGACTTAAGACCTTTGGTTCCATTAGATGGTGGAAGGTTTGCTACCTCTGATTTAAATGATTTATATAGAAGAGTTATCATAAGAAACAACAGGTTAAAAAGATTAATTGAAATCAAAGCACCTGAGGTTATTTTAAGAAATGAAAAGAGAATGCTTCAGGAAGCTGTTGACTCTTTATTTGATAATTCAAGAAAATCAAGCGCTGTTAAAACAGATAAAAACAGACCTTTAAAATCACTTTCTGATAGTCTTAAAGGAAAGCAAGGTAGATTCAGACAAAACCTTCTAGGTAAGCGTGTGGATTATTCTGCTAGATCTGTAATTGTTGTTGGTCCTACTCTTAAGCTACACGAGTGCGGATTACCAAAGAATATGGCTGCTGAATTATTCAAGCCTTTTATCATCAGAAAAATGATTGAGCGAGGTATTGTAAAAACAGTAAAATCTGCTAAGAAAATTGTAGATAAAAAAGAGCCAGTAGTTTGGGATATATTAGAAAATGTATTGAAAGGACACCCGGTATTACTTAACAGGGCCCCAACGCTACATAGACTAGGTATTCAAGCTTTTCAGCCCAAATTAATTGAGGGTAAAGCTATCCAATTACACCCATTAGTTTGTACTGCATTTAATGCTGATTTTGATGGTGACCAAATGGCGGTTCACGTTCCTCTTGGAAATGCTGCTATTTTGGAAGCACAATTGTTGATGTTAGCTTCTCATAATATTCTTAATCCTGCTAATGGGGCTCCAATCACAGTTCCATCTCAGGATATGGTATTGGGATTATATTACATTACTAAAACTAGAAAAAGTACTAAAGAAGAGCCTGTTGCTGGTGAAGGAATGCATTTTTACTCACCACAGGAAGTTAAAGTTGCTTTCAATGAAAAGAGACTTGATCTTCATGCGTCTATCAAAGTTAAGATTAACAATATGGTAGATGGAGAAGAGGTCGAACAAGTAATTGAAACTACTACAGGAAGAGTTTTATTTAATGAATTAGTTCCTAAGGAAGTAGGATATATCAATGAGTTATTGACTAAAAAGTCGTTGAGAGATATCATTACCAGAATTATAAAAGTCACGGGTGTTCCTAAGACTGCTAAGTTCCTTGATGATATTAAAGATTTAGGTTATTACATGGCATTTAAAGGTGGATTGTCATTCAATTTATCAGATGTTGTGATACCTAAAGAAAAAGATATTCTCATAGACAAGGCTAGAGCTGAAGTACAAGAAGTTGTTATGAATTATAACATGGGTCTTATTACAAACAATGAAAGATACAATCAGATCATTGATATTTGGACACATACTAATTCAAGACTTACTCATACTTTAATGGATAAACTTCAATCTGATAAACAAGGGTTTAATTCCATTTACATGATGATGGATTCAGGAGCTAGAGGTTCTAAGGAGCAAATTAGACAGCTCTCTGGAATGAGAGGTTTGATGGCTAAACCACAAAAATCTGGAGCTTCTGGTGGTCAGGATATTATTGAAAATCCTATTCTTTCAAATTTCAAAGAAGGACTATCTATTTTAGAATATTTTATTTCTACTCACGGTGCCAGAAAAGGATTAGCGGATACAGCTTTAAAAACTGCTGATGCTGGTTATTTAACAAGAAGGTTAGTAGATGTTGCTCAGGATGTAGTTATTAATGATTACGATTGCGGTACACTAAGAGGATTAACAGTTTCTGCACTTAAGAAAAGCGATGAAATTGTGGAGAGTTTATATGATAGAATATTAGGTAGAGTTGCTTTATTTGATATTGAAGATCCTAATACGGATGAAATAATTGTTAAAGAAGGGGAAGAAATTAATGAAGACTTAGCACGTGCTATTGAGGCTGCTGGAATTGAAGAAGTAGAAATTAGATCAGTGCTCACTTGTGAATTAACTAGAGGAGTATGTTCTAAGTGTTATGGTAGAAATTTAGCTACTGGAAAACTAGTTCAACGTGGAGAAGCTGTAGGTGTTATAGCTGCACAGTCTATTGGTGAACCTGGTACACAGTTAACATTAAGAACATTCCACGTTGGTGGAACGGCTTCAAATATTGCTGATCAAGCAGAACTTTCAGCTAAGAATGATGGTACTTTAGAAATGGAAGGTGTTCGTGTAGTTGAACGTAAGAATGCTGAAGGTGAACTTGAGAAAATTGTAATTGGTAGAACAGGTGAAATCAAAATAACTGATAAATCTCGTACGGTCGTTATGAATGCTAACGTTCCTTATGGTTCGAAGTTATTAATTGAGGATAAAACTAAAGTGAAGAAAGGTGACGTGATTTGTAAATGGGATCCTTACAACGCTGTTATTATTTCTGAATATGATGGTAAACTTCAATTTAACAACTTAGTTGAAGGAGTTACCTACAGAGAAGAAGTTGATGAGCAAACTGGATTTACAGAAATTGTTATCAAAGAAAACAGAGATAAGAAGATGATACCTACTATTTCTGTAGTTGATAAAGATGATAATGAAATCAAGTCATACAATTTACCTGTTGATGCCCACATCATTGTTAAAGATGGTGATAAAATTAGTTCTGGTGATATCATGGTAAAAATCCCTAGAAAATCTGGAAAATCTGGAGATATTACGGGTGGTTTACCAAGAGTTACTGAAATGTTTGAAGCAAGAAACCCATCAAACCCTGCAGTAGTTTCAGAAATTGATGGTGTAGCTTCTTACGGAAAAATTAAAAGAGGTAACAGAGAAGTTATCATTGAGGCGAAAACAGGTGAAATTAAAAAATACCTTATTCCATTATCAAGACATATCTTGGTACAAGAAAATGATTTCGTTAAAGCTGGTCAAACACTATCTGATGGAGCTATAACTCCAAAAGATATTCTTGCCATTAAAGGACCGACTGCAGTACAAGAATACATTGTTAATGAAATTCAAGAAGTATACAGATTACAGGGTGTGAAAATTAATGATAAGCACTTTGAGGTTATTGTAAGGCAAATGATGAGAAAAGTACAAATCATTGATCCAGGTGACACTAAATTTTTAGAAAATAATGCAGTGAATAAATGGGAGTTTATTCAAGAAAATGATAAAATTTTTGGAAAGAAAGTTGTTACCGATGCTGGTGATTCTACTATTTTAAAAGCAGGCCAAATTGTTTCTGTAAGAAAACTTAGAGATGAAAACTCTGCTCTTAAACGAAATGATGCCAAGGGAGTTGAAGCTAGAGATGCATTAACTGCTACAGCTGAACCGATATTACAAGGTATTACTAAAGCTTCGTTACACACGGATAGCTTTATTTCAGCTGCATCATTCCAGGAAACAACAAAGGTTCTAAATCAAGCTGCTGTTAATGGAAAAGTAGATCATATGTTAGGTCTTAAAGAGAATGTTATTGTTGGTCATAGAATTCCTGCTGGAACTGGTATGAGAAATTTCCAGACTATGTTAGTGGGATCTTCAGATGATTTAAATAAAATCAATGTTGAAGAGGAAGTTCTTGAAGAAAACATAGACAAATAACATGGCTGAAGAAAAAAAACAACAGGGAATTAATATAGAATTAAGTGAAGAAACAGCCGAGGGTGTTTATTCTAATTTAGCGATTATCACTCACTCATCTTCAGAATTTATTCTAGATTATATTCGAATTATGCCTGGCGTACCTAAAGGAAAGGTTAAATCAAGAATTATTATGACTCCTGAGCACGCTAAAAAATTACATCGTGCATTGTCTGATAATTTAGCTAAGTATGAAGGTTCTTATGGTAAGATTAAGGAATCAGAACAACTTGGTAATATTCCACTTAATTTTGGTGGGCCAACTACACAGGCATAGTTGTTTAAACATATATTTTTGTAAAGGCCATTTCTTAGAAATGGTCTTTTTTTTTATTTTCACTTGGCATGAAATATTTTATTTCTATTCATTTTATTTTCATTTTTAGTTTTGGTATTTCTCAGAGCGATTCAGTAAATGTAAATACTTGGAATCAAGTGTCTTTTTTAGAGGATTCCATAAACTACAATTTGTTTCAAGGAGGTCCTTCAAGTATTGGCTTTAATTTAAAGTTTACTAAAGACAAAGTAAATCTATTTGAAAATGGATCCTTTTTTCAAAAGGAACAGATAGATATACCATTTTTAAAAAATAATATTCCAATTTTAGATGCGCAATATATCATTGGAGATGAATTAGAACAAAACTTAGCATTATTTCATAGTCAACCCATTTCTAACAGATCTAATTATGCTATTTCCTTTTTGAAAAGAAGCCACGATGGATATTATTTGAATCAGGCTACAAATGCAAATTTTTTTCAAGCAAATTACTTTCGAAGGTCAAAACAAAACACTTATGAATTAAAAACTTCGATAAAGCATCATAGAATTTACAATGAGCAAAATGGCGGGATAGCTAATGATTCAAGTTTTACGGATTCTAATTTTGACATCTTAAATAGGAAATTAATTGATGTTAATTTAGATAATGCTTACACAAACGATAAATTATGGAGACTAAAAATTCAGCAAACGCTATTTGAAAAAGATAGTCTTCATAAAAAGGCGAAGTTGCATAGTATTACATCTATTGACAGGCGAGTTAGAAACTATTTTGATAGTCTAAATGCGGATTTATTTCTCTACAACTACATGGATACTATTAGGTCTAATGATTCTATTATTACCCATGATATTAATCAGTCAGTAAAGTACTATTTATTAGATAAAAGCGATTCCGTCTCATCTAAAAGAGCCTCATTGTTTTATCATGGTAATTTATCTTTTTTCAATAATCATACTATTGATACACTTTTTCAAAATCATACAGTTGGCTTTGATTTCATAGTTAATAAAAAGCAATCATATTTATCTGCCTCAATTGATTATACTTTATTTGGTTTTAGAAATAACAATTTCAATGCTGTTTTAAATTATAACAGGTTTATTAAAACAAAGGTGAAATTTTCAAGTGAATTTTTTTTAAAAAGACTTACTCCCTCTTATGAAATTCATCAGTTCACCAGTAATCATGTTGAATGGAATAACAGTCCCAATGACATATACTTTGGAGGCTTAAATTCTTTTTTTTCATGGAATAAATTAAAGATAATAGCCAATATTTTCATGATTAAAAATCCTATTTATTTTGATAACTCTTTTTCGCCAGTTTCTACTTCAGATACAGTCCAAATTATCCAGTCAGGACTTAATTATAAAATGGCTAACAAAAAGTTTGAAGTAGATTTTGAATTACTTTACCAATATCAAGGTGGACTTTCTATTTATCAATTACCTGATTGGTTAGGTTATACTAAGGTTTATTATAAACTAACTCATGAGAAAAGTAATTCCAAACTTTATTTAGGTCTACGTGGTAGGATATTTTCTTCTTATAACTTAATGGAATATAGTCCTCAAATAAATCAATTTTTAGTTTCAAACGAAAGACAACAAAACTCCTATGGGATTATTGATGTATTGGCTAAAGCAGAAATAAAAAGTGTCACAATTTACGCTATGTTATCTCATGTAAATGCTGGTCTTTTAGGGTATGAATACTTTACGAATTTACACTACCCACAGCCCGATAGGTATTTTAAGTTTGGATTAAAATGGTTATTTTTAAATTAGTTTAGCCTTTATTAGGTACTATTTTCTAAATAAAAACAAATGAAAAAAATAGATTCTTTCTCCGAATACAATAGAGCATATGAACATAGTGTAAATGACCCTGAAGGATTTTGGGAAGATGTAGCATCGACATTTTCTTGGCAATCAAAATGGGATAAAGTTCTTGATTGGGAGTTTGACACTCCTAATGTAAATTGGTTTGTAAATGGTAAGCTAAATATTACTGAAAATTGCTTGGATAGGCATTTGGCGGATAAAGGTGATAAAATAGCTATAATATGGGAACCAAACGACCCCATTGAAGATGCTATTTCCATAACATATAATGAATTACATCAGCGTGTTTGTGAATTTGCTAATGTGCTACTAAATAATGGGGCAAAAAAAGGAGATCGTATTTGTTTATATATGCCCATGGTACCTGAATTAGCCATAGCAACATTAGCATGTGCTAGAATTGGGGCTATTCATTCAGTTGTATTTGCTGGTTTTTCAGCCAAAGCATTAGCGGATAGAATTAATGATGCAGATTGTAATATATTACTTACAAGTGATGGTTTATTTAGGGGTACTAAGCAACTTTGCTTAAAAGATATTGCAGATGAAGCCTTACAACATTGCAATACGATTAATGCTTGTATTGTTTTACAGCGAACAGGTCAGGATGTAAATATGACTAATGGAAGAGATTTGTGGTGGCATGATGAATTACAAAAAGTAAATCATCATTGTGATGCACAAATAATGGATTCAGAAGATCCTTTATTTGTATTATACACATCAGGTTCTACGGGTAAACCAAAAGGAGTTCAACATCATTGTGGTGGATACATGGTATATGCTGAGTATAGCTTTAGAAATGTATTTCAATATGAAGAAGATGATGTTTATTGGTGCACAGCTGATATTGGTTGGATAACTGGGCATTCATACATCATTTATGGTCCTTTATTATCTGGAGCAACAACAATTATGTTTGAAGGGGTTCCAACTTATCCAGATGCAGGAAGATTTTGGGAGATATGTGAAAAACATAGAGTTAATATATTTTATACTGCACCAACAGCTATAAGAGCATTACAAGCCTATGGGACAGAAGTTATCGAAAAGTATGATTTAAGTTCTTTGAAAACCTTGGGTAGCGTTGGTGAACCCATAAACGTAGAAGCATGGGATTGGTATTATAAAAATATAGGTAAGGAAAAATGTTGGATTGTTGACACATGGTGGCAAACTGAAACAGGTGGAATTATGATATCACCATTAGCTCATATTACTAAAATGAAACCAACCTTTGCCACTTTGCCTTTACCTGGAATTCAGCCATGTTTGGTAGATACTGATGGAAATGAAATCCAAGGAAACGATGTAGAGGGCAATTTATGTGTCAAATTCCCATGGCCAAGTATGATTAGAACTACCTATGGTGATCACGAAAGGTGTAAGCAAGTTTATTTTTCTACTTACCCAGGTAAATATTTTACTGGAGATGGATGTAAAAGAGACCAAGATGGTTTTTATAGAATTACAGGTAGGGTAGATGATGTAATAAATGTTTCTGGTCATCGAATGGGAACAGCTGAGGTTGAAAATGGTATAAATGAACATGTTAGCGTAGTGGAAAGTGCAGTTGTTGGTTACCCTCATGATATAAAGGGTCAAGGTATTTACGCTTATGTCATACTAGATTCATCTGTAGATGGATCCGAAGATTTGAAAAAAGAAATTTTACATACTGTGACCACTGAGATAGGGCCTATAGCAAAACCTGATAAAATTCAGTTTGTTTCTGGATTGCCTAAAACAAGATCAGGTAAAATAATGAGAAGAATATTAAGAAAAGTTGCTGAAGGAGACACATCTAATTTGGGAGATACTTCAACTCTTTTGGATCCCAATGTAGTACAAGAAATTATTAATGGTGCACAATAAAAAAAGCCCAGTATTACTGGGCTTTTAATTTATTTAAGCAGTTATGATTTTACATCATACCAGGCATTCCACCAGGCATTCCACCACCCATCGGAGGAGCTGGCATTTCATCTTCTGGTTCATCTGCCACTACACATTCAGTAGTAAGTAACATAGAAGCTATTGATGCAGCATTCTCAAGTGCACTTCTTGACACCTTTGTAGGATCAATTACTCCTGATTTGTATAATGATTCAAACTTGTCTGTTCTTGCATTAAATCCAAAATCACCTTTTCCTTCTTTTACTTTTTGAACAATTACAGCACCTTCACCTCCAGCATTTTCAA
>CEVH01051793.1_pt1:0-5000 | contig 10341 bp, 8 predicted proteins | sample 356521 | NCBI WGS metagenome assembly CEVH01 (sample SAMEA2623446, study PRJEB7988) | marine metagenome | isolation source: saline water (ENVO:00002010), including
CGTTTTCTCTGGCTGCAGAGGGAATGCATGTCAGAAACAGCAAAGATTATATATGATGGTCAGGAATTGGAAGTGCCGGTGATAACAGGTACCGAGAATGAGAAAGCCCTGGACATCTCAAAATTGCGTGGAACCACAGGCGCCATCACCATGGATGAGGCCTTCCTGAATACAGGGTCCTGTCAGAGCAAGATTACATTTATCGACGGCGAAGCCGGAGTCCTGCATTACCGTGGCTACTCCATCGAAGACCTGGCAGAGAAGTCCAGCTTTCTGGAAGTGGCCTACTTGCTCATCTACGGTGAGCTTCCCACAAAAGAGCAATTTGACGACTTTGTATTTAACATCACCAGACATACCATGATCCATGAGGACCTAAAGAGGCTGTACGATGGTTTCCCCAAGGATTCTCATCCTATGGCTATTCTGAGTTCCATGATCTGTACACTTTCCGGGTACTATACAGATTCATCGGATCCTCTGAATCCCAGGCACCGAGAGATTTCCATTATTCGGTTACTGGCAAAAACACCTACGATTGCGGCCTATTCATTCAAGAAGTCCATTGGTCAGCCATTTATCTATCCCAGGAACTCATTGAGCTATGTGGCCAATTTTCTAAACATGATGTTTTCGGTGCCTGCTGAAGACTATCATGTGAACCCCATTATCGAGCGAGCTCTGGATATGCTGCTCATTCTCCATGCGGACCATGAGCAGAACTGCTCTGCTTCTACCGTTCGCCTGGTGGGATCCAGCCGCGCCAATATCTTTGCCACCATGTCCAGCGGTGTATGTGCTCTCTGGGGCCCTCTGCACGGTGGAGCCAATCAGAAGGTTATTGAAATGCTACAAACCATACATGAAGATGGAGGGGATGTGGCCAAGTTTATCAACCTGGCAAAAGATAAAAACTCTACATTCCGATTAATGGGTTTTGGACACCGCGTTTATAAGAACTTCGATCCTCGCGCCAGGATTATCAAGAAGGCGGCCGATGATGTACTCAATCAACTGGGTGTGCACGATCCCTATCTGGAAATTGCAGTTAAGCTCGAAGAAACGGCACTTAGCGATCCTTACTTCGCGGAGCGAAAGCTCTACCCCAACGTAGACTTCTATTCCGGCCTCATTTATCGAGCCATGGGAATTCCTACAGAGATGTTTACTGTGATGTTTGCCCTGGGACGTATGCCAGGTTGGATTGCTCAGTGGAAGGAAATGATCGAAGATCCAGGCAGCAAAATCGGTCGGCCCCGTCAGATTTACACAGGACCGGCTCGAAGAAGCTACGTTCCTATAGAAAATCGCGGATAGGGAGAGTGGAGAGTTCACGCGGCGACCGGCCCTTGTTTCAGGGGCCCCTTCGCATCTATCAAGCTCCGGAGGCACCTGCTTCAGATACAGAATAATGGTGCAGGGAACCTGTGTTTGGATCGAGCCACGGCCTCCCGTGCTGTCTAAAAGAAACAGGTATCAGAAACCGGTTCGGCGCGATGCGTCACGATGTGTCAGGTTACATGAAGAAATGATTTCAGTGCCTCCACGACCTGCACGCTGATCAGCTCCGGAGCTCTTTTTACAGATTCCTCCAGCGAAATTCCGGTTCCAATCTCTCGAATATCAGCAAAGAGACCGGATTGCTCCAGACCTGAGCGATTCTCCACTTTTCCAGCAATGGCTATGCAGGAAATGCCGCGTTCTTTGCAGAGCCGGGCCATACCGCCGGGGCCCTTGCCGGACAGACTGGTGGCATCCAGTTTGCCCTCACCAGTAATTACCAGGTCTGTCCTTTCCAGAAGCGCTTTCATGCCCACGGTTTCGCAAAAGAATTCAAAGCCTGGATGCATTTTCGCCCCCAGAAGTAACAGGGCAAATCCCAATCCTCCGGCTGCGCCCGCTCCCGGGTAATCGCTCAAAGAGAGCTGATCTCTCCTGACAGGGGCCCCTTTCTGCTTTGCGTTTTCCGCTGCCGTTTTTTGATTAATATATACAGGACCAGAGCGAAGGCTATTTTCGCAGATCGCAGAAAATTTCTCCACGGCTTTGCGATATAGAGCAAATCTATTGGTGGCCAGGCCTTTCTGTCCTGCGAAATTCTGGATGGCTCCATAATCTCCGTTCAAAGGTGATTCAACATCCGCAATAATATGGAGTTTGCTTTTGTTCAACAGTGCATGGCTGGATGTGGGCTTAATTTGTTCAATATCAAGAAGCACATCTGCCAGGGAACGTCCGGCCTGGATGCTCAGCTGCAGATCAATGACCTGATCCCGGGCCCGGAATTCGAATCCCAGGGCCTGAAGCAGTCCTGCTCCGCAATCTACTGTAGCGGAGCCACCCAGTGCAACGCAGATCTCTGTCGCGCCTCGTTGGATGGCATCCCTTATTAGCTGTCCGGTACCCAGGCTAGTGGATCGCTCCGGATCCCGCCTTTCTACCGGGATGGAGGCAAGTCCGTTTGCCGATGCCATTTCCAGAAATGCCCGGGGCGCTGCTCTGTCTGCTTCGCAAAAATAGTACTCTGCCAGGATATCTTCGCCCGGGGCGTTCAGTGCGGGAACACTTTGAATTCTGCAATCGGACCGGTCCTGGCAAATCAAAGAAACGGTTCCTTCTCCTCCATCGCCTATTGGCTGGCTTCTGGTGATTACCTGAACTGAGGGATTTTTCTCTTCAAAGAATTTGATGCCCTGACGGATGGATGCTGCCACCTCGGTTGCACTCAGGCATCCTTTGAACTTGTCAGGCGCTATCAAGATTCGCACGAATACTCTCCGGACACGTTGCGAATGTAGCTCATGAATCCATCCCTTTATTCCGGTAATACTGTTCCAGAAGGTCGCTTCGTTTCAGGGAATGCCTGGCCCATTGAAGCGAAAGTTCCTGTTTTTCCTCATCGGAAAGTTGCCATTTGCGGGAAGATCGTCTCAATCGACCTGTTAGATCATACAGAGTAATCGCTGCGCTTACAGAAATATTGAAGCTTTCGGTAAAACCATACATCGGAATTCTCAAAGCATAATCGGCCTTCTGCCTGGCCACCGGACTGATTCCGTCTTTCTCTGAGCCAAATACGATAGCCAGAGGTTGATTCAAGTCAACATCGGGAAGAGAGATACTGGATTCATGCGGTGAAGTAGCCAGAATTGTGTAGCCTCTGGCCTTCAGCTCATCATAGCAATGAGTAGTGGCTTCGAACTCAGCGGATCGGTTCCCGTTCTGATTCGCGGAATCCAGCGCAGTATGGCGATTTATTGAAAGCCAGTGTGCGCTACCCATGGATACTCCGGTCTTTACCTGGAATGGATGACGATTTTCTATGATATGAACATCCTGCAGGCCGCAGGCTTCTGCACTACGTAGGCAGGCGCTAGCATTGTGAGGATCTACCAAATCCTCCAGGACGAGGGTAATCCACCGGGTGCGCCATTTCAGGATTTCCTGAATCCTGGTGCGCCGGGATTCTGTAAGAAAGCTCTCCAGATATTCCAGTAAACCTTGATCTATAACTTCTGCCACCGATCACTACAAACCCGGGCGGAAAACAGATTGCAATTCTTTTCGAAAAGGGAAACCTGGAAACCTATGAAGCTAAGGGTTTCGGAAATCAAGCTGCGCAGCCGAATTCGCATGGATCCAGGAGATCTCTCGGATTTAATGAACTCAATGCGCAAATTTGGATTGATTCACCCGGTGCTTATCGATACCGACCATCGATTGGTGGCCGGGTATCGTCGTCTCTGTGCTGCGCGGAAGCTGGGCTGGGAAAACATCGACGTACGAATTGTAGATGTAAAAAGCAAAAAAGAGAGATTACTGCTGGAGATCGAGGAAAACCGATCTCGCAGAAATTTCAGCCCGGAGGATCTGGACAGGGCTCGCAAGCTGCTGGACAGATCGGACCGTATGGGTTTCTTTTCAGCCCTCTGGTCCTCTTTTCTGGATTTTATAGAAAGGATTGTATTCTTCTTTCGAAGAGGCTCTGCCGGGAAGGATTGATCCCTGGCTTTCTTGAGCTTCTGCCACCCTGATTCTCATATGAGAATGTTTCGCCGGAGCCTTCGGATGTGATCCGGAGTCATTTGTGGTAAGATTGCCAGCCCTGGTTCGGTCGTAGCCGGTATCGGTCCTTAATTGCCGGAATCAGTGACATTTTTTCCTGCCTTTTAATCATTGATTCCGTATCCACCCTCTGGAGTGTCGTAGTTATGCAGGAAAGCTTTCTTGATCGATTCGAAAATTGGGCCGAAACCGGGATGGCGTCCGGATTGCCTGCTCCCCTTCCTACGAAGGAGGAGGGTCTGGCATTGCTTTCGGATGCTCCTCTGGACAGGATTCTGGAGCTGGCAGAGAAGCCGCGGCAGTTCTACTTTAAGAATCTGGTTCGCGCCCATATCCTGAACAATATCAAGAACGGAAATTGTCCCGAGGATTGCGGTTACTGTGCTCAACGCAGAACTGCCGAAGGAGTGCCTCAATACACATTAAAACCTGCAGAAGAAATCCTGGAAGAGGCTCGGGCAGCAAAGAAAAATGGGGCTTTTCGTTATTGTCTGGTTACTGCCGGTCGCGGTCCTTCCCGAAGACAGATCGAGTCATTTTCCAGCGTCATTCGTCAAATCAAGTCAGAGTTGGGGCTGGAGGTATGTCTCAGTGCCGGCATCCTTACCGACCCGGAGTCTGCGAAAATCCTGCAGGAAGCAGGCCTGGATCGATACAATCATAACCTGAATACCAGCGAAGAGCATTACGGAGATATTTGCCAGAGTCATACCTACGGAGACCGGGTAGGTACCCTGGAAAATCTCCACGGACATGGGGTGCATCTATGTAGCGGTGTGATTGCCGGGATGGGTGAGTCCGATCCAGATCTGGTGCAGGTAGCTCTTGAGCTTCGAAGGCTGGAAGTGGTTTCCATTCCGGTTAACTTCTTTCTACCGGTTCCGGGGCATGCAATCGAGAATCCGCGCACATTCACCGAAGAGCAATGCCTTCGA
>CEVH01026456.1_pt1 | contig 10318 bp, 9 predicted proteins | sample 356521 | NCBI WGS metagenome assembly CEVH01 (sample SAMEA2623446, study PRJEB7988) | marine metagenome | isolation source: saline water (ENVO:00002010), including
TTAAAATATGAAGAAGAACTTAAAAATATAAGGTTTAAATTTGAATATGAAAAATAGTTTAGAAAAAGTAATCATAACGGGTGGTGCAGGTTTTATTGGATCAAATTTAGCGGAACATTTATTTCAAAATGGCACAAAAGAAATATTAATTATTGATGATTTTTCAACAGGATCTATGGCAAATATTGAGCATCTTAAAAATATAAACATTATCAATGGAAGAATTGAAGATATTGAAGATTTAGAAACTAGATTAATGGGCTATAACTTTTGTTTTCACCTTGCTGCGGGAGTAGGCGTCAAATACATAATGGATAATGTTAGCAAAGCATTAAATACAAATATTGAAGCGACTCACAAAATTTTTAGTGTGTGTTCCAAGTTGAATATTCCAATATTAATTACTTCTACATCAGAAGTATACGGTGTTTCAGAAGACGAAATATGGACTGAAGAAACAAAAAGTTTACTTGGACCACCAACAAAATTGAGATGGTCTTATGCTACTTCTAAATTAATTGATGAATTTATGGCTTTAGCAGAATTTAACGATGGTAATTTAAATCCAATAATTGTAAGATTGTTCAATATTATTGGACCTAATCAGTCTTCAGAATTTGGTATGGTAGTGCCTAAATTTGTTGAAGCTGCACTTGAAAATAATGAAATCATTATTCATGGCACTGGAGAACAAACAAGATCTTTTACTTGGGTTGGTGATGTTGTGAATTATTTCAGAGAACTTGCGCTACTAGAACCATATGGAGAGATATTTAATATTGGGCAACCAGAAGAGATAAGTATAAAAAATCTTGCTGAATTAATAATCACAAAAACTAATTCCTCTTCAATGGTTGAGTTTATTTCACATGAACAGGAATATGGAAAAGCCTTTGAAGATCCTATGCGGAGAACACCTAGTATAGAAAAAATTGTTTCATTAACTGGTATAAAGCCAAGTAAACAAATAGATGAGATGATTGAAGAAATAGTTAATTATAAAATCAACTTAAAAAAATAAATTTATGAAGATACTAATAGTAGTAGGGATTTTCCCACCTGATATTGGTGGACCTGCGACATTTGTACCGTTAATTGCAAAAAAATTGGTAGAAAATAATTATCAAGTAGAAGTTATTTGTCTATCTGATTCATTAAACCATAGTGATAACAATTTTGAATTTAATGTTCATAGAATTAAAAGAAGACAAAGTTTGATTAAAAGGTGGATAAAAACTGTTTTAAAAATAATTTCAGTTGGTAAAAGAGCTGATTTAATTTTTGTAAATGGTTTGCCAATGGAAAGCTACGTAGCAAATCTATTATTAAGAAAAAAAGTTGTAAGAAAAGTTGTTGGTGATTGGGCTTGGGAACGTGGTAGAAATTTAAACCTTACTGACGATGCTTTTGATGAGTTTCAAAACAAAAAACACAGCTTGCATTTAGAAATAGCAAAATTCTCAAGAGGATGGACTACAAAGAAAGCTGATCTGGTGATTACGCCCTCAGAACATCTAAAGTCTGTTGTAAACAAATGGGGTGCGAAAAGTAAAAATATAAAGGTTATTTACAATGGAACGAATTTAATTTCAAAAGAAAATAAAGCAAACAACAAAAAATATGTAAATTTAATTACAGTAGGAAGACTTGCTCCATTTAAAAATATTGACAAAATAATACTTTCTTTAAATCAATTGAGATTAACAAATTCAAATCTGTATAAATTGATTATTGTTGGAGATGGACCAGAAAAAAATAATCTTAAGAAATTAGTTAGTGAGAACGATTTAACTGACCTTGTAACCTTTACAGGTCAACTTAATAAGGATGAATTAAATAAACATTATCGAGAGTCCGATATATATATACAAGCTTCAGGATATGAAGGATTGCCTCATACACTTCTTGAAGCAATCAGTCATAATCTGTCTATTGTTTCTACTCCTATTGGTGGAACTAACGAAATTTTAGAAGATAATACAAATGGTTGGACTATAGATTTAATCAAAGGAAAATATCCCGATGAAAAAGATATCGCATCAAAAATAAAATACTTATTAAAAAATAAAGAAGAAGATGAACTTAAAAAATATAAGGCAAACTTATTATTAGAAGAAAAATTTAACAAAGAGAAAAATTTTCAAGAATATATTAAGACTATAGAAAATTTTATAAATTATGAATAAAACAAACTTACTATTTTTAGGTACTACAAACTATGGATTTGAACTATCTAAAAGTGATGAAAATAAATTTAGAGAATTAAATGAAAAATTTAATGTATATGTTTTTACATATGGGACTTTTGAAAATGAGATTGATTTCAAATATGTAAAAATAAAATATTTAAAAAAACCCCGGCTTTTAATTCTGGGATACTTAAAATTTTATTTCTTTAGTATTTTTAAATTAAATAAGTTTATTAAAGAAAACAATATAACTATAGTTTCGGCTAAAGAACCTATATCAGCATTAAATCCCGTACTACTAAAAACTCTTTTTAAGAAAAAAATTAAAATAATCATTGAGAACCACGGAAACTTTAAATCTCAATTATTAGAGCAACGTGATAAACCATATATTGCTAGATTTATTTTCTTAACTGAATTTATTGTTAAATTTGTCTTTAAACATGTAGATATACTTCGGGGTGTAAACGACCAAAATTCAAATTATTTTAAAAAATACAATTCAAATTTAAAAATATGCAATTTTCCTGCATGGATAGATAGTTCTATATTTTCTTCGGAGAATTCAGAAATACGAACAGACTTATTGTTTGTAGGAAATATTATCAAAAGAAAAGGTGTCTATTTTTTGATTGACTCACTTTCAACTTTTTTACTTGAAAATCACAATGTTCAATTAAGAATTATTGGAAAAAAAGAGGACAATAAATATTATTCAAAAATAAATGAAATTGTTAACAAAAAGAACTTACAAAAAAGGGTTATTTTTTTAGGTGAAATAGGGCAGGAAGAAATTGCAAAATATATGAATTCTTCAAAGATTCTTCTTATGGCAAGTAGCTCAGAAGGCTTACCAAGAGTTTTGATTGAGGCAGGATTTTGTGGTTTACCGTCTATAGCGTCGAACATTGATGGAATACACGATCCCTTTTCACTTAAAGGTGGGACTTTAGTTTATGAATTAAATTCAGAGAAAGAATTCCTAAAGAATGTTAATTCTTTATACAACAATGAGGTTTTGTGGATGGAATTAAGCCAACAATCATTAAAATTATCTGAAGAAATTGCTGGAAAAGGAAGTTTTGCTCAAAATTGGGAAAATTTAATAAATATGATCGAGCTCAATGAATAATAAATTATTAATCTTAAATTTAGGTGTAGACAGTGAAAATACATCTTTAGCTTTTACACAAAAATGGATAAATGAAATTTCATTAAATTTTGACTCGGTTGATGTCTTAACTATGAAAGTTGGGAAAAACTATCAATTAAATAAAAATGTGAATTTACATTTTATAAATGACCAAAACACAAACCATACAAAAATTTATCAATTAAATAAACTGACCAAGGTCACTAGAAAATTAATTGAAAATAATAATTACACACACTGCTTTGCACATATGGCGCCCATGCAACATTTAATCGCAAAATTTTACCTAGTGAGAAAAAATATTAAATCTACACTTTGGTTTACTCACTCAGGGCCTGCATTTGGAATAAAATGGTTAATTTTATGGTTTTCATCAATGTTAGCAAACAATATAGTAACGGCCTCTAAAAACTCTTTTCCATTTAGATTTAAAAAAGTCAAATACATCGGGCATGGAATTAATTACGAAATTTTTTTTGAAGAAAGAACAACTTTTCAACTAAAAAATATATCAATTTTGAGTAGAGTTTCGAAATCAAAAAATATTGATAATACATTAGACAATATCATAAAATGTAAAAATTTTGAAAATATGAATATTGATGTGATAGGTGGAACACTGAATATTGAGGATGAAAATTATTTAAATGAATTATTGATTAAGTATAAAAATTTTAAAAATATAAATTTTCTTGGAAAACAACCACATTCCGAACTACCAGAGTTACTTAAAAAATATGATGTGAATATTAACAATGCGCAAAAAGGATTTTTCGATAAAGCAGTTTTAGAAACCTGCGCAGCTGGGATAATAAATTTTTATAGGTCAGATGATTTTAACTTTCTCTATAGTAAAACTTTACAGAGTATTTTAAATTTTGATAAAAATAATTTATTTAACAAAATTGATGAGCTAGATTCTTTTGATAAAGATGTAATTATTACAAATATTGAGAAAGCTCAGAAACAAAGCAAAAACCATTCAACAAGTAACGTTGTTGAAAATTTAATTGATATTTTTAATCGATAGAATTTTCAACCCATTCAATAGTTTTCAATAGTCCATCTTCTAATGAAACTTCTGGAAACCAATTTAATTTCTTATTTGCTTTAGTAATATCTGGTTTTCTTTGCATTGGGTCATCTTCAGGTAATTTAACAAATTTAATGGCAGATTTTGAATTTGTTAAACTTATTACTTTTTCTGCTAGTTGTAGAATTGTAATCTCATTTGGGTTACCAATATTAAACACTTCTGAACTATCAGATTCCATTGCTTTAATAATTCCTAAAACAGTATCGTCTATAAAGCAAAAGCTTCTAGTTTGGTTTCCATTACCATATATTGTTATATCTTCACCTTTAATTGCCTGAGAAATAAAATTTGTAACAACTCTTCCATCATTGATTTTCATTTTGGGACCATATGTATTGAAAAGTCTTACTATCCTTGTATCCAAATTATATATTCTGTTATAACTTGCAACTGCTGCCTCTGCAAATCTTTTTGCTTCATCATACATACTTCTTACACCATTTGGGTTAACGTTTCCCCAATAAGTTTCTGGTTGCGGAGATATTTGAGGATCTCCATAAACTTCAGAAGTTGAAGTTAGCAGATACTTGGAACTTTTTGCTTTTGCTAAACCTAGCGTGTTGATTGTGCCGATGCTTCCTGCTTTAAGTGTATTTATTGGATGTTGTGTATAAGCTTTAGGAGAGGCAGCACTTGCTAAATGAAGGACATAATCTAAATCTTGGCTTATTTCTATATGGTTTTGTACATCAAAATCTATAAATGTAAAATTTTCATTCTCTAAAAAAGGTTCTAAGTTTTTTTTTGAACCTGTTAATAGATTATCAATAACTGTTACGTTATATTTTTTTGAAATAAATCTTTCTACAAGATGTGAACCTACAAAACCAGCTCCACCAGTAATTAAAACGTTCAAGATGTTTCCCACATTTTTAAAACAAAACTGTTTTTTTGTTTTTTTACTTCTTTAAGCAACTCTAATCTTTCATTCGAAGAGTCAGGAAACATTTCTACGTATAGCGTGTCTTCCTCTAAGTCTTCTATTGATTCTATTAATTTATAATCACTGGCTAATTTCACTTTTAAATCAAGTATGAAAGTATTCTGAAATTTATTTGCTAATCTATCGTATATCTTAAGTGTTGGTGATTCTCTCATATCATCTGTATTTTCTTTAAATGGAGCTCCAATGAGAATTATATTACTGAGATTTTTGTCTTTTAAACTTCGAAGTAAATAGTCTGCAAACCAATCCATATGTAATTCATTTGATTCAATAATTTTTGAAATTAATGGCGATTGATAGTCATTTTGAAGGAAATTAGATACTTCTTTGACATCCTTTGGAAAGCATGAGCCACCCCATCCAGGTGATGGCCTAAAATAATGATTTCCTATTCTATTATCTTTACCGATAGCATTTAAGATTTGGTTTGGATTACCACCAAATTCAGATACAAGTTTAAAAGTTTCGTTCACGAAGGATAGTCTCATAGCTAAATAAGTATTCGATAAATATTTTATTATTTGTGAACTAATAGAGTCAGTTATTATTTTCTCGCACTCAAAACTTTCATATAGCTTTAAGCATTTATCAAGTGAATTAATATCAGATCCTCCAATAACAATTCTATCTGGATTAAAAAAGTCAAAAAGTGCAGATCCTTCTCTTAAAAATTCGGGATTAAAAATTATTTTTTCGTATTCTAAATTAATTTCTTTACATATATTTTTTATTAATTTACTATTTACAGTCGATTTGATACATATTGTGAATTCATAATTATTAAAATTATTTAATTTAACCAATACATTTTTTAAATATGTTGTGTCTGTTTTGCCAGACTCAAAATCAGTTGGCGTTTGAACACAAACGAAAACCATATCAGTATTTTTGTCAATTGATGATTCATAATCACTATAGAAAAAAATATTTTCAGCAACTTCAGGATTCTTGATGTAATCTTCCAAATCAGGTTCATAAAATGGCATTTGATTATTATTTAATTTTTGTATCAAATCATGATTAAGGTCAACAATGGATACTTTATTGCCAAGCTTTGCAAATCCAACTCCAGTGATAAGGCCTACATAACCTGCACCAATAATTGAGATGTTCATCATATTTATATTACATAAAACTAGTAAATAGATTTAAGTTAAAATTATAAATAGAACATTTATGATATATTTCTTAGCTCATTCTGATTGGATACTTTATAACTCAAGAAAAGAAATATCAGATAATCTGATAAAACAATATGACTACGAAGTCAATGCCATTACCCCAGACGGAGAATTCAAAAATAAATTGGATAAATATTTTTCACAGATTGATTTATGGGAGGTTGATAGATTAAAATTTATTGATTTTAGAGGAATTATAAATTTGCGATCAATACTGAAAAATTTAAATGAAGACGACATACTTCATATTTTTACACTCAAATCAGGATTGTATGCATTATTTGCTACAACATTTTACAAAAAAAAATTTAAGATCATTTTATCAATAACCGGATTGGGTTATCTATTTTCAAAAAATTTATTTAGTAAATTAATTCGTAATATATTACGTTTTTACATGGTATTTTTCTTTAAAAAGAAAATTGATATCTTAATATTTCAAAATGAAATGGATAGAAAAATACTTACAAAGTATGTAAATTACCAAAATAAATCATATTTAATTAGAGGAAGCGGGCTTAAGCTTTCTAACTTTTCTTTGAAAAATATTAATGAGCAAAACTTTGAAGAAATAAAGATTATTATGTGTTGTCGACTACTAAAAGATAAAGGTATAAATGAGTATATAGAACTTGCAAAATCTTTTAAGGATGAAAAGTACAAATTTTTTCTAGCTGGAAGTGTTGATTTGGGTAATCCTGCATCTTATTCAAATGATGAAATAATATTTTTGACACAAGAATCAAATATTGAATACTTAGGATGGATCGATCCGGGTAATGAGTTAAAGAATTATGATATTTCAATTTGCATGTCTTATCATGAAGGATTGCCACGAATAGTTTTGGAATCCCTCTATATAGGATTATATACAATCTCAAATAGCCTTTACGGTTTACAACCTATTTTTGACAAAAATGATAATTTAAAATTAATTGTTAATAATAATCAGAACGATTTTATTGAAGCAATTGAAGATTTTTCAAAAAATGGAAATTTAGAGGAACAAGCTTTAAGGTCTAGAAAAAAAATATCAGAAAATTTTTCTACAGAAAAAATATTAAGTTATTTTGTTGAGGTCTATCAAAATTTATGAATGAGTTTCAATTTCCTGTAGTTTTAGTCATAATATTTTCAATCATTATTTCATTATTAATAAATAAATTTTTGTTAAATTTTAAAAACTTTGTACCTAATGAAAGTCAAAATCAAGAAATTAGACTTTCTAATTTGAAAATTCCCACATTTGGGGGTCTCGCAATGTCTATAGCTTTTTTGATTTCAATTAGGCTACTTGGCAAAGCAGATTTTGATATCTTTCAAATTGCTATTTATGCAGTTTTAATTACATTTATTGGATTTATAGATGACTTATATAACTTAAATTGGAAATTAAAGCTTTTTCTACAATTCATTGCAATTGGCACACCAGTATTTGTCTTAAATATATATTTGAACGTAGAGGGACTTATAAATATTAATTTAAATAATTCATTAAACCTCGTAACAACCATTATTTGGATTTTACTGATTGTGAATTCTTTGAATTTTTTGGACAATATGGATGGTCTAGCTGCAACGACCGCTACGATGATAGCTTTGAGTTTAGTTCTTTTAAGTTATTTAACAGACCAATACAAATTAACAGATATTTCACTCGTTTTAATTGGATCTATGTTGGGATTTTTGTATTTTAATTTACCAAAAGCAAGGCTTTATATGGGTGACTCTGGAAGTCTATTTTTAGGATACTGTTTAGGATTCTTAAGCGTCCTTTTTACATGGAATAAAAGCATTGAAAGCTCATGGGTTTTTCAAATTCAACCTGTAATTTTGTTTTTTACAATTCCGTTATTGGATTTCACGACTGTTGTGATCTCAAGATTAAAAGCAGGAAAATCTCCTATGACAGGTGGTACTGATCACATATCACACAGGCTTCTTAAAAAAGGATACTCTGATAAAACAGTTCTTTTAATTTTTGTAATTGTATCTTTTTTGATTCTCGGAATAACATTGTGTATTTTGTACCTAAATGAAACTTTGTCATTCTTATTTTTGTTAATTTATTTTATATTAGTTTTAACCTCTTTAATATATTTTTTAAAGCTCCCGATTTTAGAGTAGCTTTTCAATAGTTTTAATTGCCTCAGGTGTTCCAGCATCAACCCACCATCCCTTAGTAAATTGATAATTTAAAGAATGATTATTTAGATACTTTTCAATCAAACTGGTAATTTCATACTCACCTCTATCAGATTTTTGTATTGATTTTATATATTCAAAACAAAGGTTATCAAAAAGATAAAGGCCTACTGCGATATAGTCTGATTTTGGGTTGGTTGGTTTTTCTTGAATTGATTTTATTTTATTATCAACTATTTCAACAACACCAAATTCTTCAGGATTACTTACTTTTGTTAAAAATATAGATGCATTTGATTTTGAAATATCTAAATCGATTAAAGGATTAAATTCAAAAAAATTATCACCAAGTATATATAAAATTTTCGCGTCCTCTGGAACTAATTTTTCTGCTTGTAAGAGAGCATGAGCTACTCCTAATTGTTCATCCTGTAAAGAATATTCGACATTTAAATCTGGCATATTTTTGCTTAGGTCGTCTTTTATTAATTTGTCATATTTTGGATTTGTGATAATTATAAAATTATCTAGGTTCCATGAAATTAATTGGTAAAGTTGTTTTGTTATCATTGATTGACCATTAATTTCAAGTAACATTTTGGTTTTCTTACTGTTTCTAAAGTTCTGGAGTCTTTTCCCCAATCCACCCGCAGCTACTACTGTATAAATTTTTGACATTATGTTCTTTTATATAACATCCATGATTATAGTTGTTGTTTGGATATGAAAAACCGAAATCTATATTTAGGTATATTTTTAGTCATAATTTCAATCTTTGGAATATTAATTTATAATCTAATACCTAATTTTGAAACCACTGAATTTGATCAAAACGCTATTATCCAAATAAGTGAGGGATCAACAACTACGATAGTTGAGGGCGGTTCTACAACTACAACGATTATTGAAGAATTTAATGAGATTATAGATATTGAACAATCTGAAATTGATTTATTACTACAAAATAATAATACAACAAATATTACTGAGTTTTTTGAAACTTACTTATTGATTGGTTCGGATAGGAGAAGTGAAAACAGTTCAGCATCAAGAGGATTTGTACAAGGACAAAGAGCCGACGTAATCATTTTGGCCTTAATTAATAAAAGCAATGAAGATATTGCTTTAGTTTCTCTGCCGAGAGATTTATTAATCAAAAACCCGTGTACTCAAGAAATTCAAAGAATAAATTCAACATTTCAGAAAAATGAATGTGGTAATTCAGCTGAAAACTTATCAGCTTCGATTTTAAATATAACAGGATTATTAGTAAATCATTTTGCACTATTCACATTTGAAGGTTTTGAAAAGATAATTGACTCACTTGAAGGAGTAGAAATATGTCTAGATAAGGCACAAAGAGAAGGATTTTCATTTGAATTGAGTGCGGGATGCCAGGTAGTTAGTGGAGAAATAGCGCTTAACTGGGTTGTGTCAAGAAATACTGAAGTGATTGTTGGTGAAAAATTAATCGACGAAAACGGTAACGATGCATCAACTTGGGTACCAATGCCAGGTGTAAGTGACTTATACAGAGTAAAAAAACAGCAACAAATAGTGATTTCTCTATTAAATAGACTTGATGAATTTAATTCTTACACAGATTTA
>CEVH01017925.1_pt1 | contig 10231 bp, 9 predicted proteins | sample 356521 | NCBI WGS metagenome assembly CEVH01 (sample SAMEA2623446, study PRJEB7988) | marine metagenome | isolation source: saline water (ENVO:00002010), including
AATTCACTTTGAAGCAATTAATAAATAGTTTTTTGATAAAGTTTATTTTGAATATTGTTGTTTTTTTTAGAACAATTTTGAGAATTCTCTTCTGTATTTTATGGTTATTAATAATGTTTTGTTTATTTATGTTTTTCAAATTATTTAGGTTTTCAATATCAAAAAATATTCCAAGGTATTTCCATAAAGGCTTTTTAAAAATATTAAATATTAATATTTATTTGACAGGAAAAATAAGTACAGAAAAACCTGGCTTAATAGTTTCAAATCATGCATCATGGTTAGATATTTCGATTCTATCTTCCTTAACAAATATTAGTTTTATAGCTAAATCAGAGGTTTCTTCTTGGCCTTTATTTGGTTTTTTAGCTAAGTTGCAAGATACTTTATTTATAGAAAGAAAAATTATAAAAGCTGGACTGCAAAGAGACCAAATTAAAAAAATTATATCTAATGGAAAAAGGCTAGTACTTTTTCCGGAGGGAACTTCTTCTGACGGCAACCGTGTTTTAAATTTTAAATCTTCTTTATTATCCATAGTTGATTCTAAGGAAGATTCTAAAAATTATATTATTCAACCATTGACTATTTGTTATAAAAAAATAAATGGCTTGCCGCTATCTAGAAGTGAAAGACCCTTTATTGCCTGGTGGGGAGATATGGGATTAATGGGACATTTATTTAATTTGATAAAGCTTGGAAGAATAGATATTTATGTTATCGCTCATATGCCTATAGAAAATATTTATGATCGTAAGGTAGTTTCTCACTTAGCATGGAAAAAAGTTTCATATGGAATGGGCTTAGCTTTATCAGGTTTTCCTAGAGCGCTTGAAAATGATGAAGCTGTTTTTGAGTTTTTTTAAAGAGGCAATAACAAGATGAAGAAATTATTTATCAAAACTTATGGTTGTCAGATGAATGTTTATGATTCAGAAAGAATGTATGAATTAATGGCACCTCACGGTTATAAACAATCGAATGATTATAGCGAAGCAGATGTAATTATTTTGAATACCTGTCATATTAGAGAAAAAGCCGCAGAAAAAATATATTCTGAACTTGGTAGAATAGCGCCTATAAAAAAGAAGTTAGCTAAAAAAGGTATAAATACAAATATAGTTGTGGCAGGCTGTGTTGCTCAAGCTGAGGGCAGTGAAATTATAAATAGACAACCGATTGTCGATATAGTGGTAGGACCTCAAACTTATCACAAGCTTCCAGAATTTTTATCGAGAATTCAAAAAAAATCATCAAGAATTGTTGATACAAATTTTCCAATTGAAAATAAATTTGATAGTTTGCATCATAATAGGGAAGTTGCAAATGTAACCTCCTTTTTAAGCATTCAAGAAGGATGTGATAAATTTTGTAGTTTTTGTGTTGTTCCTTACACTAGGGGACTTGAGTATTCTAGGCCAGCAAGCGATATAATTAATGAAGCTAAAATATTATTGAAAAAAGGTGCAAAAGAAATTTGTTTATTGGGACAAAATGTAAATGCATATAGTTCAGTACAGAATAATAAGAGTTGGAATTTAGCAAGGCTAATAAGAGAAATTGCTAATTTAGAAGGTGTTAAAAGGTTGAGATATATGACTTCTCATCCAATAGATATGAGTGATGATTTAATTAGAGCGCATGGAGAAGTCTCTTTTTTAATGCCATATTTACATTTACCTATACAATCTGGAGACGATGATATTTTAAAAAGAATGAATAGAGGGTATAATGTAAAATTATATTTAGACATAATTAATAAATTAAGAATTGTGAGGGATGATATAGCTTTTTCTTCTGATTTTATAATAGGGTTTCCAGGAGAAACAGATAAAGCATTTAATAATACATTAAAATTAATAAAAGAAGTAAATTATGCTCAAGCTTACTCTTTTAAATATTCTAGAAGGCCAGGGACACCAGGTTCAATAATGAAACAGCAAGTAAGTGAAGAAATAAAAGATGAGAGATTAAGTATTTTACAGCAATTATTAAATAAGCAACAAATCGATTTTAACAGCTCTTTTAAAGGAAAAGAATTGGAAGTTTTACTTGAAAAACCTGGCAAAAAAGATGGTCAATTAGTAGGAAAAAGTCCTTATTTACAGTCAATTTATGTAAATAGTAAGATGAATAAAATTGGAGATTTGTTAAAATTAAAAATTATATCTACAACTAAAAATAGTTTAGAAGGCAAATTAATTAAAAAGTCTTTTGAGGAGTCAAATAGAAATAATGAAAGCTAATGGTAATGCTAATTTAGTAATATCTTTTAAAAATGAAAAATTGATACCCAAGTTATACGGAGATCTCGATAAAAATTTACATAGAATAGAATCAAATTTAGAGGTATCTTTAAATGGAAGAGGAAAAAATATTGAGATTTCTGGTAAAGAGGTAAATTTAGCTCGTGAAGTTTTGAATGATTTATATAATCAAGTTAAAAATGGATTTGAAATAGGCCATGAAGAGGTGGATGCAGCAATAAGAATGAATAGTGATAAAAATAGTACTGTAAAAAATAAAGATCAAAATGTACTGTTAATTATAACTTCAAAAAAAACAGTCAAAGCAAGAACCCATCGTCAAAATGATTATATTAATACTCTAAATAAGGAAGAGCTGACATTTGGTATAGGTCCAGCAGGAACAGGAAAAACTTATATACCAGTCGCACATGCAGTATCTAAACTAGAAAGAGATGAGATAGAAAAAATAATAATATCTAGGCCTGCTGTTGAAGCTGGAGAAAAATTAGGTTTTCTTCCAGGAGATCTTAAAGAAAAAGTAGATCCATATTTAAGACCTATTTATGACGCTCTTGAAGATGTTTTGTCTTATAAAAAATTAGAAAAATATATGCAATTAGGAGTTATAGAAATTGCTCCTTTAGCTTTCATGCGAGGTAGAACTCTATCAAATGCATACATAATATTAGATGAAGCGCAAAATGCTACAATAATGCAAATGAAAATGTTTTTAACCAGATTAGGTTTTAACTCAAGAATGGTCATCACTGGTGATATTACCCAAATAGATCTTCCAAATAATTTAAAATCTGGTTTATCAGATGCATTAAGCGTAACAAAAAAAATTACAAAAGGTGTGGGGCATATTTATTTTGATGATAAAGATGTTATTAGGCATCCTCTAGTTCAAAAGATTGTAAAAGCTTATGAAAGGAAATAACATATAATTGACTATGGATAATGTGATAAACCTTGATGTAGTTAGTGAAAATTGGAAAAAAATTGGTTTTTTTGGAGCTTCATATGAAGTTATACTTTTAACGCTAAAAGAATTAAATTTGTCTAGGATAGAATTAACTATAAGATTCTCTAATAATTCGGAAATACAATTTTTAAATAATTTATGGAAGAAAAATAATAAACCTACTAATGTTTTAGCGTTTCCTAATAACAATAAAATAGATAATATTAGTTCTTATAATTATATTGGAGATATAATTATAAGTTATGATAAAGTAAAAAATGAGAGTATTTTTTATAAAGTTTCTTTGAAAGATCATTTAATGCATTTAATTATCCATGGTGTACTTCATTTAATGGGATATGACCATAACAATATTAAAAGTGAAAAAGTGATGATTAAATTAGAAAAAAAAATTATAGAGAAAATTGGTGCAGATTGTACTACTTTAAATAGAAAATATGATGAAAGGAATTAAATGACTGTTCGTAGGTTTGGTGGTTTAAATAGATTTTTTATTAGAAAGACAGAAAAAAAACCAGACATAGAAAGCACTCGAGGACAAGTAAGCTCACTAGTAAAAGAAGCAGGTCTTCCAGATACAGAGAGAAAAATGCTTGATAATGTTTTAAGTTTTTCATCTACGGAAGTATCAGAAGCTATGGTACCTAGAGTAAATATAGTAGCGGTTCCATTTAATTCCTCGTTAAAAGATTGTATTGAAGTTTTTAAAAAAGCAGCACATTCTCGTCTACCTGTATATAAAGATACTTTAGATGAAGTGGTTGGTATGGTGCATGTAAAAGATATATTATCTTATTGGAATAATGATAGTAATTTTGAACTAAATAAAATAATTCGTAAGGTAATAATTTCTACTCCATCTACTTCTATTTCAAACTTATTTCAAGAAATGAGATCTACTAAAATTCATCTATCTATTGTAGTAGATGAACATGGAGGCACAGATGGCTTAATTACTATAGAAGATTTAGTAGAAGAAATTACTGGAGAAATAGAAGATGAACATGATATAAATTATAATATAATTTTAGATAAAAATATTGATGGCTCAGTCCTAGTTGATGCTAGGATTTCAATTTTAGAATTAGAAAAACATTTTAAATGTAAATTATTAAATCCTTCTTTAGATATAGATACCCTTGGCGGTTTAATATTTAATATAGAAAATAAAGTGCCTGAAGTAGGAAAAGTGATTAATCATAAGTCAGGTTTAACATTTGAAATTATTGATGCTGATCTAAGACGTATAAAACAAATTAAAATTGTAGGTTTTCCAGATAAAAAAATTTAAAATAAAATTTACAAATAATTATTTATGTCAAACGCTGACTTGTTTTGTCTTAGGTGGATTAAGCTCTTTTTCATTTAGTGCTAATTTAGTTTATTTACCTTTTATTTTTATAGCATTAAATATGCTATTTTATTTTACTTCGTTCTCTTATTGTAACTTATATAAGGTGTTTAATTTATGTTTTCTGTATAGTTTTGGACAATTATTTTTCGGAATTTACTGGATAGCTATTTCATTTGAGACTGGAGAAATGGGAGGTTATTTTATTGGTTTAATAGCAGTATTTCTGTTATGCCTGTTTTTAGCAATTTTTATTGCTTCCTTTATTACTTTAGCAAAATATTTATCTAGTTTATGGAATTTAAATATTATGGGATATGCAATTTTATTTTCAGTATTTTATGGTTTTGCAGAATATACAAGAGGTAATTTACTAGGAGGTTTTCCATGGAATACAATAGGGTATATTTGGTCTGATTCTTATTTTTTTCTTAAGCCTGTAGCTTTATTTGGTATATATGGACTAGGTTTGATTAGCATAATAGCTATTTTATCAGTATCTTTATTCTTCAAAAATAAATTATTTGCATTTTATGCAATTCTACCTATGGTAATTTTATCTAGTTATTTTTTGCTTAAAGATGAAAGTATTTATTCAGAAAAAGAAAATATTTCAATAAGGTTGGTTCAGCCTAATATTAAGCAAGAAGAAAAATGGAAAAAAAACCTAAGAGAAAAACACTTTCAGAAACTGGTGTATTTATCTACATATGATAACAATAATTTTAAACCAAAGTATATCATATGGCCTGAATCTGCATTTGAATTTAATTTAGAAAAAAATCAGCATGAAAATATCAATTTATTTAATTGGTTAGAAAAAGGGCAATTGTTAATTGCCGGGTCTACAAGAGTAGTTAATAATGTTGAAAGTCAAGCGCAAATTTATAATAGTGCATTTGTAATAAATAATAACGGCAAAATTATTAATTATTATGATAAAGTCAAATTAGTTCCGTTTGGTGAATTTATTCCATTAAGAAAATCATTAAACTTTAAAAAAATTACGATGGGTTCTTTAGATTTTAGTTCAGGAATAAATAGTAATATTTTAGCTTTTGAAAAAGGCACACTTAAAATTGGATTGTTGATTTGCTATGAGATAATTTTTCCAGAAAAAGTGATAAATGGAGAAAGGCCAGATTTTTTAGTTAATTTAACAAATGATGCTTGGTACAGAGACTCAATTGGACCAGTACAGCATTTATCTGCAGCGAGAGTCAGAGCTATTGAGGAAGGAATAACAGTTATAAGGGTTGCCAATACAGGCATCTCATCAGTAGTAAGCCCTTCAGGAAAATATTTAAATAAACTGTCACTAGAAAAAGAAGGAATTATAGATATTAATTTCGTAAAAAAATCACATCCAACTTTATTTGCTGTTTATGGAAATTTTATCTATATAATTTTGAGTTTTTTTATGTTATTGGTGTCTAGGTTTGTTTTTAAAAAATTATAACTTTAAGGAAAGATAAATAATGAATAATAATTACTTATTTACCTCTGAGTCTGTTTCAGAAGGTCATCCTGATAAAATATGCGATCAAATATCAGATGCTATTGTAGATGCTTATTTAAGTAAAAGTTCTAATAAAGATAATGTAAGAGTGGCATGTGAAACAATGGTTACAACAAATAAGGTTATTATAGCTGGTGAAGTTAGAGGCCCTGAAATCTCTGAAGAAGAGCAAGAACATATTGCTAGACAAGTGGTTAAGGAAATAGGATATGAGCAAAAAAACTTTCATTGGCAAAATTTCGATTTTAGTAGTTATTTGCATGAACAATCTCAAGATATTGCGCAAGGAGTAGATTCAAATGATTCAAGAACGGAAGGGGCTGGTGATCAAGGAATAATGTTTGGTTATGCATGTACAGAGACAAAAGAATTTATGCCAGCAGCTATACAATATAGTCACCAAATTCTTAAATCTTTATCAGAGCATAGAAAAAAAGGAAAGGTTCCTGGAATACTTCCCGACTCAAAATCTCAAATTACATTAAAATATATAGATAATAAGCCAATAGGGTGTGATAATATAGTAATCTCTTCACAGCATGAAGCTGGGTTAAGTAAAAAGAATATTTTTGATTATTTATATCCTATTATTGAAGATTCGTTGCCAAATGGGTGGATGCCTAGGGAAGAAAACATATTTATAAATCCTACAGGTAAGTTTGAAATAGGTGGGCCAGATGGAGATGCGGGGCTTACCGGAAGAAAAATTATAGTTGATACATATGGAGGGTCTTGCCAGCATGGTGGAGGAGCATTTTCAGGTAAAGACCCTTCTAAAGTAGATAGATCTGCCGCTTATGCTGCAAGATATGTCGCAAAAAATATTGTTTATGCCGGGCTGGCTGAAAGATGTACAATTCAATTATCTTATGCAATAGGCATGGTTGAGCCTTTATCAGTTTATGTAAACACTCATGATACTGGTAAATTATCCGAATTAGAGATAATAAATTTAATTAAAACCAATTTTGATTTAACTCCTAGAGGTATAAGAGAAATGTTAAATTTATCAAATATAAATTATTTACCTACAGCTGCTTATGGTCATTTTGGACGAGAGTCAGAAAATAATATGTCTTTTACTTGGGAAAAAACTAATAAAGCAGTAAATTTAACAGGACCAAGTAATTAAAGATGCAGGATTTATACGGAAGACGAATTGGAAGAAAATTAGGTAAAAAAAAAAGCATTTAATAGAAAACCTTTATCCAAAAATAAACTTAGGAAATATTTCTAAGCAAATAAATATAATAGATTTATTTCCAAAATCTGTAGAAAGGTATTGGTTAGAAATTGGATTTGGTTCTGGTGAAAATATTAAATGGCAGCTTCAAAATAACTCAAATATAGGCTTAATTGGTTGTGAACCCTATATCAATGGGCTAGCTCATTTATTATCTATATTAACAGAAGAAGAGTTAAAAAGAATTAAAATATTTAATGGAGATGCGCGAAATATTTTTTCATATTTTAAATCTAATACTTTTGAGAAAGTTTTTTTATTATTTCCAGATCCATGGCCCAAAAAAAGACATCATAAAAGAAGAATTATTCAAACTGTTTTCTTGAATGATATATCAAGGATAATGTCATTAAAGGGAGAATTAAGAATAGCTAGCGATGATTATTCATATGTATGTTGGATTATGAATCATATTTTATATAATGATAAATTAGTTTGGGAATTTGAGTCTATGAAAGATATTTTAGAAAAACCTGTTGATATAGCTAAAACCAAATATCAAGAAAAAGCAGATATACTTAATAAACAATCTTATTATTTTAAATTATTAAAGGAAAATTGATAATTTTTAAAAATTAGTATATAAATATATTATAGTTAGAATTTATTTAAAAATAAGCCGAGAGGCTTATTTTTTTTTTGGAGTTAACATTGTTAGAAGATGAGGAGATTTTTAATAAAGTTATTGAGCCACTATTTATAAGAAATATCGGTCCTTTAATTATAGAGACGCTTAAAAATAATGGTTATCGTTTGATTAGATTGAGGGAGTATAAAGATTCTAGTAATACTTTGCAGTTTATGATTGAGCATAATAATATGAAAAATGTGGAAATATCAGATTGTGTAAAAATTAGTAAATTATTAACAAATTTACTAGATAAAAATCCTATTGGGAGCAATTTTAATATTGAAGTGTCTTCACCAGGTGTAGAAAGACCATTAATAGAATATTCAGACTTTATTAGATTTAAGGGGAGTAAAATCAGAGTTTTATTAAAAAAAGAAATTAAAGACAAAAATAAATATGTGGGAAAATTAATTAATTGCGAGAATGAGAAAATGGAATTATTAATTGAAAAAAAAGGATCAAATATAACTTTTGATTTTAAAAATATAAAAGATGCAAATTTAGTTTATGAATTTTAGTATTATAAATATGAGAGGTTTAAAATGATTGAAGAAGATTTAAATCAAAGTTCCGCAAGGCCAGAGCTATTACAAATAGCAGAATCTGTAGCTAGGGAAAAATCTATAGATCAAAATATAGTTATAAAAGCAATGGAACAGGCTATTCAATCTGCTGCAAAAAGAAAATATGGACAAGAATTAAATATAAGAGCAGGAATAAATAAAAAAAGTGGTGAGATAGAAATAGCAAGGGTATTAGAAGTAGTGGAAAATGTAGAAAATAGTGCAACAGAAATAACCTTTGAAGAAGGAAAGAAAAGGGATGCAGAAGCTAGGTTAGGAGATTTTTTTTATGACCCATTGCCACCTATAGAACTTGGAAGAGTAGCGGCTCAAACTGCTAAACAAGTAATAGTTCAGAGAGTTAGAGACGCTGAAAGAGAAAAGCAATATGAAGAATTTAAAGATAGAGTAGGAGAGGTTGTTAATGGGTTAGTTAAGAGAATAGAGTATGGGAATGTAATTGTTGACTTGGGAAAAGGGGAAGCATTTATTAGAAGAGATGATGTTATTCCTAGGGAAACTTTTAGACCAGGAGACCGCATTAGGGCTTGGATTGAAGATGTAAAACAAGAGCAAAGAGGTCCTCAAATATTTTTATCTAGAACCGCAAATGAATTTATGGCAAAGCTATTTACACAAGAGGTTCCTGAAATATATGATGGAATTATAGAAATAATTGCTGTTGCTAGAGATCCTGGAAGTAGAGCTAAGATATCAGTAATATCAAAGGATAATTCAATTGACCCTGTGGGAGCTTGTGTGGGTATGAGAGGTAGTAGGGTTCAAGCAGTAGTCGCAGAATTGCAAAATGAGAAAATTGATATCATACCTTTTTCAGAAGATGTTCCAACTTATTTAGTTAATGCTCTGGCGCCTGCGGAAGTAACAAAAGTAGTTTTAGACGAAGATGATAAAAAAGTTGAAATAATTGTTCCTGATGAACAATTAAGCTTGGCTATAGGCAGAAGAGGACAAAATGTAAGGTTGGCATGTCAATTAACAGGCTGGGACATTGATATACTTACCGAAGGTTCAGAATCTGAAAGAAGACAAGCTGAAATGAAGGATATTTCAGAATTATTTATTGAAAAATTAAATGTTGATGAAGTTATAGCTCAAGTTTTAGTTACAGAAGGGTTTTCATCATTAGAGTCCGTGGCTTATGTTCCTCTTAAAGATTTAATTGAAATTGAAGGGTTTGATGAAAAAGTTGCTGAAGAATTACAGGAAAGAGCAATGAACAGTATAAAAGAAATTGAAGTAAGCTTAAAGAAAAATATAGAAGATTTAAAACTTAGTGATGATCTAATTAATTTTGAGGGTTTGAATAATACAATTTTAGTTAAATTAGGTAATGCGAATATTAAAAAATTAGATGATCTTGCAGATTTAGCTAGTGATGAATTAAAAGAGATTTTAGGTGAAATTAAAATTTCAAATAAAGATATAGATGATATAATTATGAGAGCCAGATCTTCATGGTTTGAGGATTAAATTTAGATAATAAAAAGCTTTAGTAAATAGCTATTGATTAATTATTAAAAGTAAAAGGTTATATTTATGAGTCAAGAATTTAATGACAAAGAAAAAAATAAAGAAAAGTCAAACAATGCTAGCTCTAAAAAGCTTGGTCTGTCTTCATCTGGAAGACTAGAATTAAAAAAGACTATAGAGAGTGGCACTGTAAGAC
>CEVH01028584.1_pt1 | contig 10230 bp, 10 predicted proteins | sample 356521 | NCBI WGS metagenome assembly CEVH01 (sample SAMEA2623446, study PRJEB7988) | marine metagenome | isolation source: saline water (ENVO:00002010), including
GTATATTATCAATTCGTTTTTCTAAATTCTCTTCATTATCAAAATCATAATCAAAAATTTCATCATAATTTTCGAAACCATATTCTTTTAAAGTTTTGTAATAATAAGGACCTGCTAAAGTTATGAAAGGTTTTTTGTAAAAAATAGGTTTATATGTTTTTTCAGAATAATGTGTCGAAAATTTTGCATATGATTCAGCAACTATGTCAATACAACTCTCAAAATATTCTTTAGGAACACCATAATCAAACAAATTTTTATAATATCCGTTTGGATAATGATCAGGAATTTCGGTTAATGTCTTACCCTCTTGTAGATGACTGTAACAACAATCAATTTCATTATCTCGCAAAAAAGTCACGAGCAAAAATCTATGAAATTTTGTATCCTTATCTGATAAACTTATTAAACTAATAAATTTATTTTTTATAGTATCAGTTTGATATGTACAATCAAATTTTTCGGATGTTACAAAATTATATATCAGAAACCATGGATCTGATTTAACAGATTGATTTTTTGTCAATCTTTCAGCGTTTATATCTAATGTATAAAAATTAAATTGCAATTTATCATAGACATTTTCAGAAACCATAGCATTGATGAGTTCTTTATCATCTATCAAATTAATTATACCATCATCAAGTCTATATTGCAAGTCTTCATCAAGTTTTAAATTAATCAAAATAACTTTCTAAAGATCCTTCTCTATTTAAATCTAAAGTGACACAATGAAAACCTCCACCCAAAGTTCTAGTTGATCTCAATTGAAGACCAACACATTCAATACCATGTTTCTCTAATATTTTTATAAGAGGTAATTGTGCTTTTTCAACTATAACTAGATCTTCTTTCACACTCAATAAATTTAAAGCAATTGCATTTTCACATACTGCCGTACCTTCGTAATCAATATTTACCCACTCATTAAAAAATATTTTATCCCATGATTTGAAAATAGCCGGATAAGAATCTTTGCTAGTTCTGTCGGCATTTAACAACACCAATCCAGGTCTTAAAGGGACGATTGTACTATCAATATGTGCGCCTGAATAAGATTTTTCAGTTGTATGGATATTATAATCTGGAAAGGTTCTTTGTAACCAATCAGCACCCAAACGATTACCGCTATTGCTTATTTGAAAAAGAATATCCTTACCCATTCTCACTATGTTGGCGGCATCAAACAATATTTCATTATTCATTAATGTTGGTTTTGACAAATCTGAAAAATCAAAAGCATCATCTAACAACATAGGTTTTGGTGCTGATATCATATTTGCACCATCAATAAATGCCTCATACATTAAATCTCTGTAACACCAAGTTTCAAACATTCTACTTCTCATTGAACTTGGTGTTTCTATTAAAGTTTTATTAAGAACTAAAATAAGATCTCTAGGACAATAATTATACCATCCTTTCGTTTCCCAAAATGGAGATTTAATTGTTTTATAGTGAGGATGAATATTTGGTCTATGAACTGTAACACCTAAATTAGTTAAGGTATCTGAAAGTAAATCCAAATCTTCAATCGCATCATTTATTGTTTTTTTGTTATGTTGTTTAGGTAACTCATAAAGGTCTTCATAATCTCTATTCGCATACATAAAATTACGCATTGATGGATCTACATCGGGCGTTCTTGCATGTTCTGCACGACCCACTATGACATCTTTAAGTGGATCCCAACCATTATTACTGTTTATTTTCATATCACTCCATTACGAATTTGTAGGCATCCTTTTTTCTGGATTATACCAATAAAGAGATTGATGAGGATTATGCTCTATTGATTCACTTTTATAATAAAATTGTCTAATAGTAAATCTTCTACCATTGGATACTGGTTTGACGCCATGAGATAATGATTCACTATGTTTAAATAAAACTGCTGAATTATGTTTAGGTGGTTTTTCAAAAATAATTTTTTCTTTCTTTTCGTCCCATACATGAAATTCACCACCTTCACAATCACCAATATACAAACAAAGATTTACTGCACGGTGCATTTTTATTCTGTTATTCCAATTAAAATCTATGTGAGGATCTATCAAATCATTTTTTTTCATCAAAGAAACTCCTTCACCAACACCATGTGAATCTACAACCAAACCATCGATATCCATCTCTTGTTCAACCCATGATATAAATTCTTTCGAATGCAAATAATTTCTTGCTTTTTTCAGAATTTGTCCATCACCATAATATTCCTGCATATGAGTATTATTACGATTAAAATCAGACCATTCACGAATCGAATTAAATTCGCTCAACAGATCTACATCTAAATAATCTGATAAAAAATCTTCGTAATATTTCATACAAAAAATCTCTCTGATCTTCTGCCCCACCAAAGACATTCTCTTGCGTATTTTTCCAAATCTCCATCATAAACAAGATATGGGTCGAGCATTTTATTAAATTGTTTTTCTACCAGTTGTGAATAGGTATCATTATATGTATCTTCAAGAAATTTTTTTATTTCATCATAAAAGTCTCTCTTGTTTTTTACAATATTAAGACTTGTTGCTTCCTCATACTCCCAATATACATCAGATGTTTCATCGACTTTTCTTCCCCACGGTATTTCATGATTAAATACACGATCCATCAGTTTCATTGTTATATCATATTCCCTGTAAAGAATGGTCGAATGATCATTCATAAACCAATCAAATAAATTATTGTAAAAATCTCTATGAGAAATATTATGATATTTTTTTAAATCGATTGCTAAAATTCTTAACCATCCTAAAAAATGAACCGCCATCATATACCATTTCCAACCACACGCTTTTAAATAATCTTGATACGGCATCGAATTTGAGCCTACAATTATATCATTAGTGTCTTCCATCAATTTTTCGGGTGGATGATCGTGATGAAAAAAACATGGGGCAGTTTGAACTATTTTGATACCATATTTTTTAAGATATTCAGGATCACCGAATGGTGTATTTGGCAAGGCAACCATAAAATATATTCCAATATAGTTATGATAACCAATATCATCAATCAATTTAAAAATTCCATTCTGAAATGATTCTAAAGTTTCTTCTGGTAACCCCATAATTATCTCAATATATGCAGGAATACCTCTCGATTCACAATATTCTACAACCTCCTCTAAATTTGTGTTTTCATTTGCTCTTTCAACCGCTTTTAAAGTGATGTCATTCATGGATTGTAAAGCAAGAGTCACACTTTTATTTAAACCTACTTTCCATAAATCTTCAGCAATATCAAATAAAAATTTTTTCTTGTGTTTTGCCCATGTAATATTAAGTGCATTAGGATAACCAGTGGTTTGAAATTTGTCAATTAGATAATCTGAAATTTCTTTATGCTCTTTAATCATTCCAAAATTATTATCTATTAATTGTAAATATTCAACTTTATGTTCTGAAACCCAATCAATTTCTTTAAATAATTTATTTTTATCTTGTTTTGCTATTTTTGTGTAAAATCGATCTCCTATCTCGCAAAATGTACATGTATAAGGACAACCACGAACTGGTTCAACAAGACATTCCCAATTATGATTTGTTTTAGATTTTTCTATTAACTCATCAAAAAGACCATCAAGATATGGGCTTGGTAATTCAGCAAAATTTTTTATTCTTGATTCTAAAGGATTGACAAAATCATGAGTAGATATACCATTGACTAGAGACCAATCATTGTTCTTTAAAAGATTTTGAAATACTAATTCGCCTTCGTTATGTACAATCGCATCTATAAAAGGGCGGTCATTCAAAAATTCTTCACAACGACCATGTTTCGGTGTTCCTAAACCACCATAAATTATTTTACAATCAGGGTTTAATCTTTTTATTTCTTTACAAAGTTTATCATTCGTTGATGCATTCCAAATAAAATAAGATACTCCTATAACATCACATTTAGCCATTCTCTCAGCGGAGATTGATATGTCAAAAGAACCATCAAGTATATACTCCCAATCATGAACATCAAAAGAATAATTATTCGTAATTTCTGCATCCCTTCTACAATAACTCCAAACACAACCAGTTGAATATGGTATTTTAACTTGATTCGCAAAAACATGAGAAAGTTCTATGAATCCTATTCTTTTCATATTTTAAATCGATGTTTTTCTAAAAAAGATAAAAAATCATAGTCAGTTCCTTCTTCTTCTATTTTAGCAAGTCCTGACCATAGAGAACGTTGTTTATTGAAATGATGATAATTATGTTCAATTTTATCATTTAATTTTAATATTTCGTTAGAAAAATCTTTTGTTGGTATTTCACATAAATTCTTGACTTGTTTTACTATAGATTCAAATCTTTTATTAAAGTCTTTATCATCAAAAGAATAGTCAAATAGTTCATCATATAACTCATATCCCATAATTTTTAAATACTTATGCACATTTCTACTCGACATTAGAATATAAGGTTTTTTGTGTGCGACTGGCTTCCATGTTTTTTCAGTAAATGATAAGCCATCATCAAAAAATGCATCGGTAACTAAATCTACACAACTTTGAATATATTCTAATGGTACTGAATGTTGAAATGCTTGCCATTTATTTTCCATTTTATCTACGACCTCTTCTCTTGTCTGTTCAATTAATGGTTTATCAATAACAGAATCAAAAATATCTGGATCGTAAATCTCATTCAATTCAGTGAGTTCATTAAGATATTTTCTCTCACTTTCTATGTCAAATGTGTGATCAAGTTGTCCTTCATCTTCAAATGGATAATATGAATAAACAAAATTTTTTTGTTGATACATTTGACGAACCAACATAACTCTATGTTTTTTACGTGTTCCATTCAATGAGATGAAATTGTATTTATAATCAAATGTCTTATATTTTGAACCATCCCATAATGTATTTTTTGTAACACCTAATATTTTATTATTATTTAATCTAAAAAATTCATCATAACACATCGTATATGGGTGATATAAAAAATGAATTTTTGTTTTTATTTCTTCCCCATTCTCAACTATAGCCTTTTTAACTTTTTCTACTTGCCATTCAATGTTAAAATCACTTGTGACATAATAAATTTTTTCTTGCTTAAATTCAGATGTTAAAATTAAATAAATTTCATTCCAACCACCTGGAACGCCTTCAATAAATGGATACAGTCTATCGCAATGAAATTCATCCCAAAATATAATTGGTTCATCTTGTGGTATTTTGGGATAATGTTTATCCCAATTTGAACCATAATTTATATCTACTTTATCGAAACTAATTATCATTATATCCGTAATAAACGACTTGACTTAGGGTCTCATTGTGTATTGAATCATTTCTCTTGAATTCTCTCCACGGATCAACAACAATACTTCCTTGATTAAAAGCAAAATCATGATACTTGTCTTTATGTGCAAGTAAATATGTACAAGGCTCTGTTGTCCAGTTCTGATCATATCCAACTTTCAATCTTGATATTTCATTTATGTAATGACCTATCAATAATGCATACGAACCATCCACGTAATCAACATTCGGCTTATATGATTTACCGAGTATTGTTATTGGTAAATTAAAACTTACAAGTTTTTTAGCAATATTTTTTGCCTGTACTTCTCTTGATTGCATTATTGCTCCAAAAATATCATATTCTAAATTCAATTTTTTTGATAAATGACTTAATGCAATATTGTCACGTGGATGACATGGACCTCCATCACCCATACCTGGTTTCATATAAGTCTCACCCATTATACGTTGCGTTGATTTTGCAAGAGCATTTGCGACAACATCACAATTAATATTGGTACTTTTTTCGGCAACATCTTGAATCATATTGACAAGACTTATTTTTGCTGAAATAAAAGTATTATAGAAAACTTTTATACATTCTGCTTCATCAAGAGTACCTATCTCATATCTAGTATTTTTCTTTTCCATTATTGAGTCATAGAATTCTACAAGATCATCGACAACCGATCTTTCTACATTATTAGACCCAATTATAACCATTTCTGGATTCAACATGTCCCATGTCGTTGTACCCATGGCAATCAAATAAGGGTTGTAAATGAAATTTACACCTTTTTTAATAATGGGAATAAATTGTTCCCTGCATGTTCCAGGTAAAACTGTGCTAATTAAAACAATTGTTTGACCTTCAACAACGTATTCGTTTATAGAATGTAATACATCTATAACAGTATCATAATTAAAATCTTTGACAGGAAGATGCGATGATGGTGTGCTACCATCATATTTAGGATCATGAGGTGTCTGTACCGCAATAAATATAAATTTTTTATCGATTACTGCATCTTTAATGTCTTTATGTATTATAACTCTTTCGCTATCTCTTGCAAATTTATCAAATCCATGAACTTCGTTTTTTGATGAAACCATGGCTTCCGCACATTCTAATCCCAATTTACCGAGACCAATAAATCCTATTTTATTCATAGATAAACCTTTTTAAAATTTTTCCTGTTTTGTCATAAAGATTTTGATGAAAATCTTCTACTAATGTCGTATCACTAAAAAAATTTGAACATATATTAAACAAAATTTCATGATTCGGTTTTGATAAATGATTTAATCGAGTCGATTCAATATGATCAACAATTTCTCCGCCTTTAAATTCTAAACTTGATACACCATGCAAATCAAAATTACAAACTTTAAAATCATTATCATTAAGATAGTAAGGATCGAAATAAGCCCTGTTATATTTTATACTATTGAATGCCGGTATGACCAATATTTTGATACCAAATCTCTCTGAAAAATGTTTGAGTAACAATATAATAAAAAATGGTAGATATTTTATCTCTGTCTCAAACATTTTAAAACCCATGCTAATTTCGTAAGTCCATTTTTTCAAATACATTTCCTCATCAGTCAGAGGAGCATTATTTACAACCTCATAAGCAGATGGAATGTGGTCATCTTTCATTATGAAAGGAAATTTTATACGATTTCTATCACTCATAATAAAAACAACTTTTTTGACTTTCGATGAAGACAATACCGATAGTATTTCTCGAAAAGAATATTGAGGTCCTGTCGCACCTTTACTATGATTATGCACTACACCATATTTTTCTCTTAATAAACTAATCCAACGGAATGGTTCTTCATCAGAGACTGGCTCATCGCTAAAACTATCTCCAAAAACATGTATCATAAATGAATTCCTTCTTTATCAAAAAGATCGATATTGAATTTTTTTATATCTCTATCTTTCCATAATTTTTTTGAAAGTTGAATAGACAATTTTTTATTGTATTCTAGTTTTTCTAAAATGTCTTTTTGATTTAACAGATCTTGTAATTTTTCTGTGTTCATGTCAAGTATTTCTTTAACTTGTTCTAAAACCGATTTAAATCTCTCTTGATATAATTTACCATCAAAAGAATAATCGAAAATTTCATCGTATAATTTAAAACCTAATTTTTTCAAAAATCTATAATAATTAGGTCCTGCTACACACAAAAATGGTTTTTTGTGTAAAAATGCTTTCCACGTTTTTTCAGTAGGATGAGTTGCGAGATGTATGAAAGATTCAAAAAACAAATATACCGAACTTTCTATAAATTCTATTGGTACTCTATACTGCCATTCAAATGGATTTAGATCAATTTGATCATCTCCAAGAAAATAATTTCTATTTTCAGTTAAAACTTTTTTTTCATGAGAATGAAATTTGTTTTTTATGAACCAATAAGTATGTAAGGGAAAATCAGGTGATTGAATTATGCCTCTATTGAAAGTATAATAATTACCTTGAAAAAATGATAAATTATTAATTTCTTTATTAATGTTCATTTGACCATCTGTGGATGGATGACCTACATTAGACCAAGATAATTGTTCATGAGTGTGAATTTCACTCAACATATGTAATCTACATAATTTTCTACCAAAAACAGGAAAACAAACATTGTATTTTTTATCAATATTTTCAAATTCTGGTTTTATGTAAAAACTTTCATTTGATAGCGTATGAAGAAAGGTCCAATACCATAAAAAATATTTTATTTTAACATGAGCAACCTCTTCTGAAATCTCACCATTTTGCCACATTTTAAGTTGCACGTTCTCCAAATTTATTTCAAAATTTATGTCTGTGGTAACGATTATGATATTTTTTAAAATATCTGCTGATAGAGTTTTTAGAATAACATAAAGATAACAAAAATTCATCAAAAACTCTTCATTCGATGTATCTTTATGTTCAAATGTTTTTGGTTCAAATTTGAAATTGGCACCATCGATTGATAATGCTTGATAATCATCTTTCATTGTAAAATCATATGGATGTAGATGATTATTATCTGTCACATCCCATAAAACATATTTTTTAGTGGGTTCTTTTTGAATAATATCGATCCAATAATCAAATTTATCATCTGGATTTAAATTAAGAAAAACATAATCTTTTATTTCAAAGACATTGTTATTCATAAATGTACTCTTTTTTAATTGTCATGAACTCGCTATTTTCATCAAGGTGAAATTTTTTGAATAAATCTTCAGAATAAATGTTAGTTAATCCGTTCTCAAAAAAATCTAATAAAATATTCGCAAATATTTTATGATTTTTTCTACTAAAATGATTTGGTCTTTCATCTAAAATGAATTTTGTCTCACCATTGTCATATTTAAATCTATTCATATTTGTATCACAATCCATCTTATCAAAATCAATAAATTCTTGTTGTGATATCATGTCTAAATTTAGATCTGACACATAAAATCGATCATTTGATAATTTATAGAGATTTCTGAAATATTTTTGATTATCAAAACCAAAAGTAGTACAAACAAAAAATTTTGAAGATGGTATAAAGTAATCAGAGATATGTTTGAAAAAAAGCACATTCTTTATATTTGATAATTCAAATTCATCTTTTAATACTTGATCAACAACATCAATAATTCTTGAATTATCCTCACCGCTAAAATCTTTATATGCTGGTGCAGTCCATCCCTCAGGAATAAAATCATAATCTAATCTTTCAGGTGCCGATAATAAAATTACAAAATAACTGTTATGATCAAAATTTTGATCTGTAAATTTTTTTATCATATTTGTACAACCAGTACCGTCTTCTCCAAAATTTACAAGATTTGTGTTCAGATTTTCAGCAATTATGTGATACCAGCAAAATTTTTCCCTATGCTCTCTTGCAAAACTATCACCAAAAACATAAAGTGTCATTTATAATTGTTCCTTACTTCGATAAACTTGTTAATCCAAGTATCTCGATTTTCGACAAAAACTTGTGGAGTATCATCTGCAACTGCAATGATTATTGCTATATAAGGCACTGGTACTCCAGTCATTTCTTCCCACATAACTGAATATGCTGAACCTTGCATAAAATAATTGTCAATCCATTCCCATTTTTTAGGTTTATTTGACGTTTTAAAATCTATTATGTGTGTTTTTCCTCGAAATTTTCCGACACAATCAACTCGACCAGCAGTTTTTAAGTGATGTGAAAATAAAGTTCTTTCTTGAGCATAGACAACTTCAATTTCATTTAAGGTGGGTTGTATAGACTTGAACATATCTACATTATCAGGTGTATAACCCTTAAATGTAGAATCGTTGTTAAGATAGTCTTCACAGAGTTTATGAACCTTTGTACCTCTTCTAGATGCTTGTGTAGAAATTTTATTTGCTTCTTTTTCACCGACACGCTCACGCCATTTTTTTATACCATCTTTTTTATAGTTAGATAGTATGGTTGTTACGGAAGGATATTTTTCACCTGTAGGTGTAACGTAACACCTTTTACCATTCTCGGTTACAGTATTAAGTTCAATGTCACCAAGAGGATTTTCATGTATAAAATTAGTCATAAATGTTTATATTGCTTCCACGATGGGATCTTTTAATATCTTTCAATCGATCATTAAAACCTTGATCTGGTTTTTTAGGTCCGATATTATCATAAGCAAAACCAGGCATTACAGGTATTCTAATTATTTCACCTATACTGCATTTTTCGCATAATTCTTCGGTCGGAATATCTCTGTTTTCATATTTAACGTTTTCTTCAAAAAAATCATCACAATTTTTACAATTATATACATAAGTTGGCATTAATACCTTTCATGACCAACGAAAAAGTGGTCAATTGAAGAGAAAGTGTTATTAATTCTCACATATTCATCTGCGGAATCGATGCAGGTCACACCATTAATGCGAAATGGGTAAATATCGTCAGAATTTCTTTTCAATGTATGAACCCAGAAGTCAT
>CEVH01104161.1_pt1 | contig 10224 bp, 20 predicted proteins | sample 356521 | NCBI WGS metagenome assembly CEVH01 (sample SAMEA2623446, study PRJEB7988) | marine metagenome | isolation source: saline water (ENVO:00002010), including
CACACTTACCCAATCATGTAAATCTAATGTCATTAGACCGATTGTAAGATTTAATCCAATACCTACACCTTGTCCACTTCTATTAAGTTGACTTCTACTATTAGCCGCAAATCTTTCTAAGGCTAATTCTCTAGCTCTTCTAGACACTAGATTATTACTCTATATAAATCAAGTACTCTCTTTATGTGATCTGGGAAGTCTGTATTATCTCTTACTCCAGATGTTCCTTGATTCTGTAGTGTCGCTCCAGCTATTGTTCTTCTTTCTTTATGTTCGTCTTTTAAGTAATATGTTACTAAGTCAAAAAGTGCAAGTTTTAAATCACTTGGTGTAGCTGCATATCCTGCAGTATAAGTAACTCTTACACTTCCTACACCACTTGCCCAGTATGCTTTACCGCCACTCTTTGTTGTGCGAATAATCGCATCTGCGGCGGTATCTACATAGTACTCGTAATCTGTTGTTGTTAATGTTTCGTAATCTTCTGCATATCCTGTTCTTTCTTGTACAGAAGATACAGCAATTAGCGGGCTTTCGCTAACGATTATAGTGCTGGTATACTTATCGTGGACTGAAATAGTCTCAGTTCTACCACTACTATAATAATCTATAAAAGTTGTTCCGCAATATTTCTTGGCAAGGTCACTAACTTGTGGTACAATAACATCAAGGCGCTGATCATCCTTTTGATTGCTGATCCCCTCTGCGTTCTTATATTCTTGTACTGTTATTAAATCTGCCATAAATAAAAAGTGGGGCGATAGGCTCGCCCCAAGCCATAATATCCGTTAAGGGATTGATTATTAGGATGCTTTATACATGTATCCCCACTTAGAAGTAGCACCGTCAATAAGATCAGTGAAACCAATTCTTTGTGAAGCAACAAGTACTCTTCTTTGGTTAGCAACTTCGTAATCTGACTCAATGGTTACACCACGTAGTCTTGGGATTACATAGTTTCTTGGGTACACAGCGATAGCTGCGAACTTAGATACAGCTGGTGTTGCGAATTCGTCACAAAGGAGAACTCTTGAACCGAACACTTGTCCGATTTCACCATTTAGTTTAGTTGCCATATCGCCAACTAGGTTAGCATCTTGGAACTCAGCATCTTCTAATAATTGATAGTAAGATGTTTGAGAAACGACGTAAACCACTTCTGAAGGGTTAACACCGTATTTACCCATATTCTTTCTTAATGCAAGTAATTCAGCAGCTGTTACAGTATCAGTTGCAAAAGCAGTTGTTGACTGTGTATAGTCTGAATCGTTTCTTGCTAGGTGAAGTAGACCTTCATAAGATGCACCTGAAGTACCGAAAGCACCGTCAGCGTCGTCACCAGCTAGGATTGAGTTTTCAATTGCTCTAGCGTGAGATCTTACCATTGATTCTCTAATTAAAGGAAGAATTGGTAGGATTGCATCTTCTTCAGTCTCATTACCTAAGTAAGATTGTGAAATAAGTTTTTTGGTTGAAAGAGTTCTTTCAGTCATATCAATACCACCATAAGGTGAACCGTATGTGTCGCCTCTTTCAGCTAAGTTACCATGTGGTGAGGAACCACTAGCAGTTTGAGCTGAAGCAAATTCAGCGTAACCACTGTCTGGTAAGATAGGGATAATCATGTTTGCAGAAGTCATAGGTACTTCTCTAAAGAGAGGTGCTAGAACTAATTCATTTTGAATATCTCTTTCTACGTTAGTTGAAACAACTTGCTCAAAGTCTGCAGAAGATACACCAACACCTGAATGTGCGTTGACTTTCTCTATTACACTTTTAGCATAATCGTTGTCCCATCCTTTACCAGTCGCTAAACCAGCAAATTTTGCATCAACGATGTCTTGTTCAAAAGCTTTTTTCCAATCGCCTTGACCTTGTCTGTCAGAGAAAACTCTTTTTGACTCACGAATGTTCATGATTTCTTCAGATTTCTCAGCAAGTTGTGCTTCAAGTGACTTAACGACTTGCTCTAAATTAGAGTAGTCATCTTTTACTCTTGACTCAACATCAGACATTAACTTCTCGGCGCCAGATAATCCAGCTTGAACGATAGTTTTTTGCTCTTCCTGTTTAGCTTCCTCAGCGGCTTTTTGAACCTCAGCTTCTTGAGCAGCCTTTTCTTCAGCTTCCTCAGCAGCTTTTTGCTCTGCAGCCTTCTGTTCAGCTTGTTTCATAGCATATTCAGCTACTGCTTTCTCAGCAGCCTCTTGTGCGAATGAATCAAGATCAAACTCAGGTTTGCTTTCAGGAGCTTGCTTTTCATTTGACATATTAGTCTCCATTTCTTGGGCTTGTGCCCCGTTTGGCTGCTCAATTTCAACAGCGTCTGCTGAATCGTTTGAGTTAGCCTTATAAAAAGATTGCTTAAACTCGTTATAGTCATCCATAGAATCAAATGACTTGCTTAAGCCAAAGGTTGCCCCTTGGTTGCAAGGCACTGATACTACAGAAACTTCAAAAAGTTCCGCGTCCTTAATTTTATATCCATCAGTTTCAGTCATATACTCGGAGTCCTTGCATCTGAAACCGACAGAAAATGCTCCAAGGACACCATCTTTGATTAGTTGTGTTACATCTCCTGCTGCTTTAGATATCTTTGCAGATATTTCTAAGCCACCGTCAGTAACTTGTAAATCTTTTGCTCTACCAATTGGTTTATCATAGTTATGATTAAACAAAATAATAGGGTTATTTTTAAAATTTTCTAAACCACCTTTCATCCATGCTTCAGTTTCAATGATGTCACCTGCTCTATCTAAAGCATTGGTGCTAGCAGAACCTTTAATTTCTACTCCACCATCATCTGTTTCGCCGAGTGATTTGAAAGTGCTAGTCCAATGATAAATTTTACTTGACATCTTTCTTCTCCTCTTTCTTTGGCGCTGGTGTAGGAGCAGGAGTTGGAGCTGCTACAACAACTGGATGTCGTTTTTTCATAGCAGACAATACTCTGTTCCATGAACCAAAAGCACGTCTAAGAAGATAATCTTTTACTGGTACATCATTACCGTGAGATTTGTAAGTAATTAAGTCCATAGTCTCAACTTTATGTTCTTTACAAAAATCTGATAATGCTTTTGCCATCTTATCTTTAGTCATATTATTCTTCCTCGCTTGGGGCTGCCTCTGTGGGTCTGCCACCTTCTTCGGGATTTGCTGCAGATCCTGCTATATTTGCAGGAACTCTTGGCTCGTCAAAACCATCAACTGGTTCTTTGCCAAGTGCTTCTCTTGCTTCATTTGGGGACATAATCCCTGTATTTACAAGAGTTGCATAGTACGCTGCTTGATCTCTCAATTCTGGTTGTAAAGCAGGTATACCTGTTACATCCTCAGAAAGTTCAAAACCAAAGAAACGCTCTACTGCGTGTCCTATCTTTCTTACTATTGGTAAGACTGTTTCTAAATAGTATAAACGATGGTTTGGTCTGATGTTTGCATTGTTACCACCATCCATTAAAATTGGTGGTATTCCCATCGCTTCTAAAATAATTCTTTCGTTTGACTTTATGCCTTCTTGAAAATCTAATTCTTTGAAGTTAACCTCAGTCAAGTTTTCAACCTCTAAACCTCCGTCAAGGAATAGAGGTCTACGACCTCCTGATTGTGGGTTGTATCTTGCAACCCATGCTTGTAACATTCTCTCTTTGATCTTTTCTGAAAGAGTATTTGGAGACTTAAGTACTAATCCTGGCACTGCTCCATTCTTAAAAAAGTTATCTTGGAAGTTTCTCATGCTTCCAAGCAACTGCATAGTTCTATATGCAGGTTTTAATCTTGGTACTCCACGATATATGGAGTTAAAACTGTTTTCTTTGATGTGGATAATTTCTCGTGGTGAATAATCAATAGTATTATCAAAAGAGTACTTATCCACATATGTATCGGTGTCACTATAAATTGTTACTCTGTCTGCTGGTAAATGGTACAAGTGTGCACCATCAAAGTATATAAAGATATTACCATCTAGTAATAAATCTATAACTAGGTTTCTTTTAAATGTGCTAATATCCTGAAATGGATTTGGCTCTTTGTTAATTAAGATATTTACTCGTGATTTACGAATATTCTTAACAATATTATTTATGCCTTGTATCTGCTCTCCAATTTGAAATGGAATTTCTGCAGAGTCGTCTACAATCATATTTACCGCACGGTTAACTATTTCTAGTTGTTCATAAGCATTTCTATAGTTAGTAATAACTTCACGAGAGTCAATTGTCATACCCTCGTCACGAGATATTACGTATTGAGCAGGATTCAGTTTTTCTTCCCTTTCAATGCCTAAAAATCTGTCATACCATGCCATGTTTGTCTCTCTGTTTCTTGACCCAATTATTTTGTTTTTGTGCGGTTATCAATTTGGGTCTTTTTCCATAAATTGAATGTAGTCTTAGATGATGTTTATGACAAAGTGTAACCGTATAATCGTAAACTTTTTCTCTATTCTCATCAATAAACAGTTCACGAATTTCTAGTATGTCTTGCTCTTTCTCAATAATTATATTCTTCTTTTTTAACCAAGTTTCTAGTAATTCTGTTAAACCGTAATAATGATGAAAATCTAAATTCTCGTTGTCTCCGCAAATGAAACAACTATTTCCTTTTTTGTATTGTGATTTAGCTTTATCTCTCACATATTTAACTAAATCTCTCTTTAAATTCATATTTATACTCTTAATTAGAATTATACCAAAAATACACATCATATGTCAAGAACTGTTTTTTACAGGTCTTACTAAAACGAAGTGACACTAGTTTCAAATGTATAGAGTGCGTAACGTAGAGCATCAGCCATATGAGATGCCATGTCATGTTTTGGTTTCTCTTTCATGAGATTTGGATTTGGATCCCACTGGTATTGGTCTAACGCCATGAGCACTTCTTTGCATTTTTGATCTACATGTAACTTATCGTTATCCACTATACCTGCTACATGACCTATACCGTCTAGTACGGATTTCTTAGCATTTATAGTACTGATATCATAATTTTGTGCAAAGTCGTATCTTGTTTGTTGAGCAGCTGAGTCAATGTAAATATAATCAATATCCCATTTTTGAATTAATTTTTGAATCTCTGCAGCATGTTGCTCTGTAGTTCTTTCTGAGTTGTAGTATTCATCTAATACATGGTAAGTTTCAGTATCCCAGTCATATGCAATTACACAGAAAGCAGTAGGATCTTTATAACCTACGTCAAGACCTGCAAATACATCCATTCTTCCTACTTCTATTTCAGAAAAGTTTCCAATACACTGTTCATGATTGAATCTCCAGATTTGACCTTCAAATACGTTAAAGTCTGCTAGATATTCTTGATTGAATTCAGCTTCTGACATTGTCTTTTTTGCCTCTTTAATATCATCTTCAGATACACGAGGATTTTCATGCCAAGTTGCTTTTATACTTAACCATTCTGGAAATTCATCAGAGTACCCACGATAGTAAAATTCTGCAAAGTAATTATTTCTTCCCCTTGGAGTAGATATAAAAATAGCTTTTGAATTATCTTTATCTAGTGTAGGACGTAGTGCAACATTGAAAGCATCTCTACCATCAGTAAGTGCGGCTTCGTCAAATATAATTAAATCGTAGGAACGACCAACAACAGAGTCTACCTGATTGATAGAACCCATTCTTATTGTTGATTGATTTGAAAGTTCAATAACTTTATCTTTTGCATTATCTCTTGTTACCTCTAAATCAAAGTGCTTGATGAGATTTCTCTGTAAGTCAAATGATATTTGAGATAGTGAGTAATTTGGTGACATGAGTAGCACATGAGAGTTTGGAACTAGGCAAACTAACTGTCCTATAATATTAGAAATGTATGTTTTACCTTGACGACGAGAAACAGCCGCACAGACAAAACGATATTTGGGATTATTGATTGCATTGATAATTGCAGTTTGAGATGTGTTGGGGCTTACACCCAAAAGATCAAGATACCCCTCAATAGGCAACTTGATAAAGCGATCTTCTGCTGGAAGATCCATGTGAAAGTCAGACGCAATGTCTGAGCGGCTTATTTCAATCAATGTATGGTCTCTTTATTAAATAAGTTAAATGGGTCGTCAGAATCAAACAATCCTTCCTCTTTGCATAAGGTAAGCATATAAAGATATCCACTACAAAGTTCTAACATCATATCTTCTCTGTCAGAAAGTGTAATTCCTGCTTTAGTTCTTTTTGTTAGCTTTGACACTACTGCCATTGCTTCAACTGATACTCCGTCAAGCCATGCTTGGCGTTTGTCAATCATTTTGGGTATGCTCATCCTCTAGTCCTTCTTTTTCTAGTTGTTTTTCTTCTTCTACCTTTTACATGCTTTTGAGACTTGGGAGGTCTTTTTACAGAACCTCCTTTACCTGCCCAAAAGACTTTATCAGCCCACCAGGCTGCAGAAGATTTGCCTCTAGCAATATTTCTTCTGTGTCTCGCTTTGAAACTTCTTCTGGCTTCAGGACTATAGTTATGTCCCATACCTTGTGCTCCAAAGCGAATAATCTTTATACGATTACCAACTCGCACTGCTACTACAGCTTTCTTAGTTGGGTGCTTTGGTGTTCTCTTTGGTTTATTAAGACCGCTGAGACCGTACCTTTTTAGTTTTGCTTTTTCGCTTGCTGTTAGTGCCATTGTTAATCATATTTACGACTCTATGAAGTCGTCCTGCTTTCATGAATTTATGAAAGTCTTTTATAAGTTCTATCTACCTCTCCTTGGTAATATTCGCCCTGCACCTCTTTTACCAAAACGAGCTCGTTTTGGATTAGCGGTTTTACCAAATCTTGGGCCGATAGGTTTAGGAGCTGCTGAGTATCTAAATGCTTCATAGCTTCCTGCGTTCTTACTGTTTACAGTAGTTCCTGCAGCTGCATTCATATCTCTAGTAATTCCTCTATTTAGTCTATGTTTACGGATCTTCTGAGTGTTATGCACACCAGTTGGTCCAGTTAAAAAACTACCTGTTCTTGCCATTCTTCTTCCTTAAAGCTCTCGCATATACTGGATGAGAGCTTCCTGGCATAAATCTCTTAGCTTTTCCTCTGCCATGTGAGTGTATGCCTTTTAGTCCTAACTTTCTAGCACGTTTCCGTGCTGCAGTCGCTGTTTTAAAAATATCTTTATTTTTAATAAACTTTTTGTGTGTTCTTTTATTCAGTGCCATTTGCCCAATGTTGCTCTATCAACTCTTTGTTACTCTCTGTCTTTGGTAGATTAAGTAGGGTGCGGAAGTCCTGACCCCAAGCTAATCTTCCTTCAACTGCGGTTCTTAATTTGATTGACATTTTTACGACCTGTAGTATTTCTTTTACTACGTCTTTTTGCATATCTACCTGCCTTTTCTTCGGCTAGTTTTTCTACGTTTTCTCTTAGTAAAGGTACGAACATTTGTAGGCTTACCACCTACACCTTGTGCTTTACTTCTTTTACGCCGAACAGCCGACCTTTTCTCTGCTGCTGACATCTTTGCTGCCACGCGAGCAGGGACACATTTTGGGTAGCCACCTCTAGCGGTTCTTGCTTTCTTTCTACCACAAGGTTGATATCTTCCTTTCTTTTTAGGACGACTTATATCAACCCAATTTTCTTTAAACCATCTAGTTAGTCCACCTCTTGGTTTTGCCATTACTCTTCATCCAAATCGCCATCCTTAATATAGTTAGCGGCTGAGACTACTTCGTACTCTGAAATTGCTATTTTATTTGTAAACCAAGTTGGTAAGCTAGCTTCAGGATCAGATAAATTATCTATAATAGTCTGACAATTAGACATAATTGTCTTACATGACTTCATAACAGATGCTGCATCTGTATGTCCGTCTTTATTTACTATTTCAAATTTTCCATTTCCTAAGAGTTTAGCTTTCATTTTTGGTTTTTTCTTCAGCTTCCATCATATGATCTTTGATATCCACTTGTCCGTCCCAGTTTTTATCTTTTCCTGAGAGTATATTTATAAACTGATCCCATTTTTCATAGATCCAAGTTGTAATCTTATACATGCTATCTTTTCTTTCTCCTTGACACGCCCATACGATACTTTCCGCCACGTGCCTTATAAGTTCTAACTAACCACCCATTTGCATATGCACTTGGGTATACCTTAAATTTTCTCTTTGCCTCAGCTTTTACTCTAGCGTAGAGAGTTGGATTTGTAGGTATTGGTCGTTTCTTTTTAACGGCCGCCTTTCTTCTTTTTCTTCTTACTGCCATGTGCTTTTCTTAATCCTGCTTTCGCAGACTTGAAGATTGATGCGACAGTTTTCTTGCCCATCACTCTTGCTCTTTGTTCCCCTACAGTTAATATCTGTATTTTTCTTGCATAACTTTTACGAACTCTTTTAACTTTTCGTACAGTTGCTCTTGCATCTTTTATAGTGGCAAACTTAATTCTAACAGTATCTTTTGGATTTTCGTCAGTATAAAGTCTTCTGCCGCTACCTTTTGGCTTTTTTCCTGTTCCGACTCTTGGATCTTTTCTTTTTCTTTTTGCCATATCCTGATGCGTAGATCGCTCTGCCTTGGGCTTCTGCCTCTTTTTTAGTCTTGTAGACTTTGCCAGACTTTCCCCATTTAAAGCCGCCTTTTACTTTTCTTACGGGCATTTTTATATTTCCCCCCTCTTCGTTTTCTTGCGCAGTATTGCTTCTGTGAAAACCCTTTAGGTCTGGCACAATTTATACTTCGCTTGTATTTAATTGACCACCTAGCCATTATCTACAAGGTCTGTTTTTCTTTCTTATTGCTGCCTGTAAAGCTTTTGGTAGTTTCCGTTGCTTAGTAGTCAAGCAAGGTTTTAAACCTCTTTTCTTTTTTCTAGTGTGCTTAGCCATTTCTAAGTTCCTCTAACCTTTGACGGTCTTGCTGTATAATTACAGCTACGGGAGTTTGATTATTTCCACCTTTGGTAAAAGATGGGTGAGACCATAAATATTCGCATTTGTTCTGGAGATTATTTCTACTCTCCACTATTTTGTCAATCTCTTCAAGAGTTAGGTCATCACCCACCAAATAGATGATCACCTCCCACAGTTCTGTTCCCCAGTTGATCTCATTTAATACAAGTATTTCTGGATCATAAGGAACAATGTTTGTAGTGCCTGCGATAAAAGATTTATAAGACCAGGGACATACGTGTTTGATACTTCTAAAGTAATTTAACCAGACCATGTAGCCTGGAGTACTATCCTCTGCTCCGTTTTTTGCCACCTTTTTTCTTCTTTTTCTTCTTATGCATTGGCATATTCTTCTCCTAAGTCCAACGAACTGGTTCGTCGGGACACTCTGCCCATCTTAATTTAGTTTTGAGAGGCATAAAACAATGACAGATTTTACAAAACTTCCACCTTTTGTTTAAATGTGGACACTTTTGACAAATCTTCCAACGTTCTTCGTGGGAAAGTTTCTTTTTCATCTAAGTTTAGATGGTAATTTTTTCCTGCGTCTTCTTTGAAGGTTAGTTTTTCGTGCCATGAGTCTTTTAACTCTTGCAGATAACTCTTGACTAGGCTCTGCGCCTTCACCTTCTACGATCTCGGTAGAATCTACCTTTTGTACCGCCTTTTTAAGGGCTTCTTCAATACTGTTTGCCATATTATTTTGTTAATTCTAAGTATTTTTCTTCTGCTTCAGACTTTGATTCATATTTATGAAGTAATCCTCCATGTCTAAAACACCAATGATTTCTTTTTTGATAAATAGGAAGTTCTTTTTTCTTCTCTGGCTTCATAACCTTTGTTTGGTATCCTTCTTTTTGCATAATTTCTCCTACGGATGCATTGATATTATAGTCCATAGCACACCACAACCGCCAACTATCATAGTTCCTGCGGCTCCGATAAGTATAGTTTCAATTCTAGTCACCTGTTGCTCTAAATCGGCAAACTTGTTGAATGCAGTTTTCCATCTTTCTGCACATACAGCTTCGTGTTTTGCTAATTCTGCGGCGACTTCGTTGGCGTCCATGTTTATTCCCTAATATCTTGAAGATTTTTTCTTCGTATGTTGATAATTATATCAAAACAGAGCAAAATTGTCAAGACCTATTTTCTGATGGTATAGATTTTAACGGGTTCACTCTTACCTTTTACTGTAACTTCGTCTAAAAATTCGTAATCGTATTCATCAAGTAAACTATATTCTGATATTATTAAGTCAGTATTGTAATCTTTGCAACTGGACTCCAGCCGTGCAGCAAGATTGACAGAATCACCAAG
>CEVH01149103.1_pt1 | contig 10220 bp, 20 predicted proteins | sample 356521 | NCBI WGS metagenome assembly CEVH01 (sample SAMEA2623446, study PRJEB7988) | marine metagenome | isolation source: saline water (ENVO:00002010), including
GCCATGTATTCTTGATTAAATTCAGCTTCGGACATTGTTTTCTTTGCTTCTACAATGTCTTGCTCAGAAACACGAGGATTCTCGTGCCAGGTTGCTTTTATACTTGTCCATTCTGGAAACTCATCAGAATAACCTCTGTAGTAAAATTCTGCAAACCAATTATTTCTACCTCGTGGAGTAGATATAAAAATTGCTTTTGAGTTTTCTTTATCTAGTGTCGGACGAAGGGCAACGTTGAAAGCATCTTTGCCGTCAACAAGGGCGGCCTCGTCAAAGATGATGAGATCATAAGACCGACCCACAACCGAGTCAACTTGGTTAACTGATCCCATACGAATAGTAGATTGGTTTGAAAGTTCAATAACTTTATCTTTTGCATTATCTCTTATGACCTCCAAGTCAAAGTGCTTTATCAGTTGTCTTTGCAGATCAAATGATATTTGTGAAAGTGAATAGTTTGGTGACATTAATAATACATGACTATTTGGAACTAGACAAACGAGTTGTCCAATTATATTAGAGATGTATGTTTTGCCTTGTCTTCGTGAAATTGCTGCACAGACAAAACGATATTTAGGATCGTTTACTGCATTTATTAATGCTGTCTGTGAGCTATTGGGTTCTACATTCAATAAGTCTAAGTACCCATTTATAGGTAACTTTATGAATCTAGTTTCTGAATTATAGTCTACCAGCTTATCTGATAAGACATCTTTTCTGCTTATTTCTATCAATGTATTGTCTGTTCGTTAAATAAATTTTCAGTTCCCTCTAGTAAATTGTTTTCATCAATTGCGTTATACAAGAATAAATAAGCAGCAGCGATGTCTTTTAGACTCTGCTCTGAAAGTGTTAGAGGTCTTTTTTCCTCTATATCCATGATTTTATTTAAATATGTGGTGCTGTGAGATACGGCTTCTTCAAGCCATAAATCACGTCCATCTTTTTTAATACTCATCGTTTTCTTTTTTTCAGTCCTCTTGTAAACTTTTGTGATTTAGGTGGCATTTTCTTATGACCACGAGGTCCAGCCCATAAGAATTTATTTGCCCAATATGCAGGAGATGATTTACCTCTTGCTATATTTTTTGCATGACGAGATTTAAATGATCGTCTTGCTTCAGGACTATAGTTGTGTCCCATCTTTTGTGCACCAAAACGTATAATTTTAAGTTTACCGCCTACTCTAGTAGCAACGATTGCTTTCTTTGATTTATGTTTTGGTGTAAATTTTGGCTTGTTAAGACGAGTCAATCCTGCTCGTCTTAATCTTGCCTTTTCGCTATTTGTTAGTGCCATTATCCTATTGGTATATTATGCGTCTTTATAGTTTTAAACTTATAAAATAGTGACGCTCCTTTGTGAGGTTTATATTTGCCCTTATGTTTCATTAAACGAACACCTGCTTTAGTTTTCATCCAATGAAAGCCTTTTGGTGCTTTTACCTGCTTCACTATCTTCCTCTTCTAGGTAGAATACGTCCTGCGCCTTTTCTTCCAAAAGAAGCTTTTCTAGGATTCTTTGTTTTACCAAATCTAGGGCCTACTGCTTTTGCTGGTGCTGCGTATCTAAATGCTTCGTAACTGCCCATATTTTTAGAGTTTACAACTGTTCCTGCTCCCGCATTCATATCTCTTGTAATTCCTCTTTTTAATACGTGCTTTCTAATTTTTTGTGTATTGTGAACTCCTGTTGGGCCACCACTAATGAACTTAGCCATTACTTTCTCCTTTTTCGCTTTCCTAATTTCATTCTTCGTTTAATCAAAGAATTAGGAACTCTCTTGCCCTCTTTATAAAGTTTTGCAATTCTCTTTATAACACGAGCTAATGTTACACTCCCTCCATCATATTTGTAGGGTACTCCGTGTTTGCTATATCTGACTTGTCGTCTACCTTTTCTTTTTGACACGTCTTCTAGTCCTTGTTGTCTTTGCTCTACGGCTACGTTTAATATCGTTATCTTGTGAGTGTCCACCTCTAATAAAAGAGTTTACTCTACCAAAAGCCCACTGTTGCATACTTGTTCCTCTTCTTGATCCTGAACTTAAGTATGCTCCTTGTCCTCGTCTAAAAACTCGGGCAAGTTGTCCATAAGTAAATCTTTTGCTCTTTTTTGCTTTTGCTTTTAATGTCTTAACTACGCTTGCGCTTAGTGGACGACGTTTTCTTTTTACGGCCATTCTTTCTTTCTAAACTATTAAGTAGTGCAATCATCTTTCTTGCACTCTCTTTAGTCTTTGCCTTTGCTTTTTTAACTAGTTTACCGTTTCTCATTTTACGATAAACAATTAAGTCTTTCACTACATAAGGCATTATTTTTTACTTTTGTTTTCTGCTTCTATGAATTTATCTTTAATATCCACTTTTCCGTCCCAGTTTTTATCTTTTCCTGAGATGATGTTGAATAGTACATTCATTTTAGCCTTGATATATTCTATCATTTTTTCTCCTTTCTCAATTTAAATAGTTGCTCTCTGTCTTGCTGAATAATTACAGGGACTGGAGTTTGATTATTACCACCCTTAGTAAAAGAGGGGTGCGACCACAAGTATTCACATTTATATTGGCTTTCATTTCTATGAGCCACATATTCATCAATCGCATCAAGCGTAAGGTCATCACCCAGTAGATACACGATCACCTCCCAGGGTAGATTGCTCCAGTTTTGTTCATTCAACTTAAGTATGTCTTTGTCAAACTGAGTTATTAACATTGTTCCTTCCTTGTAGCTTTTCAGACTCCAAGGACAAAACTTTGAAATAGATTGAAAGTAATTTAACCAATCAACCTCTGCTTCGTTTTTTCTTTCCACGTTTCTTTTTCTTGCCCATTCCTTTTTTCTTTTGAGCTTTTAAAATCGCCTGTTGCAAAGCTTTAGGTAATTTCTTCTGTTTAGCAGTTAATGCCATCACATTCTCCTATTTCCACTTACCCAGTGGACACGTAGCCCATCTTAATTTAGTCTTGAGGGGCATAAAACATCTGCATTCTTTGCAGATTTTCCATGTCTTGTTATACTCAGGACAGAGTTCACATATGGCAATTCTATCCTGCCATGAGTTTTTCTGCAGCTTTTCTTGCTTCTTCTTCTGTTGGATATCCAACAACTGCTCCTTCAAATCTCCAAAATCCGTCTTCATATTTTACTTCTACACTCTTGTTTTTAGGTGCCATTTTTATATCTTTTTTACTGTATTCCATTTTCATAATTATCACCAATGAAGCATGAGTAGTGTGCCGATTAACCCAGCGCCTCCAACTAATAAAGTACCAGCTACGCCAATTAAAATTCCTTCTATTCTCTCTATAGCTTTCTCCATATCAGAGAATCTGTTAAATGCGGTTTTCCACCGTTCAGCACAAATGGCCTCATGTTTTTCTAAATCTGCTGCTACTTCTTTTATTTCCATAGTTCTAATTATATCAAAATCTGGAGCTGATGTCAAGCACTATTTTTGTATGGTATATATTTTAACTGGTTCGGACTTGCCTTTTACTATTATCTCGTCTAGGTATATGTAGTCATAATCATCAACTAAACTATATTCAGAAACAATTAAGTCTACATCATAAGTCTTGCACTGACTCTCTAGTCTAGCAGCAAGGTTAACGCTATCGCCAAGGACACTATAATCAAAGCGCTGGCTAGAACCAAAGTTTCCAACCACTGCGAGTCCTGTGTTGATTCCCGCTCCTGTATTAATCGTATCCAAGCCTTCTTTTGTGAGGGTGTCATTTAATTTCTCCAATTCTTCTCTCATTTCTATGACCGCTTTGGTCGCATTTTCAATATGATTTTCATCATCTAGTGGCGCGTTCCAAAATGCCATAATGCAATCGCCCATGTATTTATCTATCGTACCACCATGCTTGAGGATAACTTTAGTCTGATTGTCAAGAAAACGATTAATCAGAGTAGTTAGTCCTTGAGGGTCTGACTGGTATTTTTCCGAAATTGGTGTAAATCCTCTTATATCTGAAAAAAGAAAAGTGAGTCGTCTTGTCTCCCCACCCAAACTCAGTAGTTTTGGATTATCTTGTAATTTTTTCACCATATCGGGACTTAGGTACGTGCCAAATTGTTGTTTAATCTGTCTACGTAAAAAGAATTGTTTTACGAAGTTCAAAAAGGTCATTACCGTAAATACAGCCAGTAAATTAACAAAAACAAAACTTACATCAAGTAGTAGGTTTTGTTGAAAAGCCATTGAACTTGCATAGTATGATCCAAACAATACTAAAGCAAGAAACGGCACAGAAAAGTAAACAAGCGAGGACGCGAATATTAAAACTAGTCCTCCAATAATAGTGAGTCCTAATTCTGCAACTATAGCCCAATCTGGAGTAGTCTTTGTCTCTCCGTCTAGCATAGAAGATAGTGTCATTGCTTGTACTTCGTGCGGATAAAGAAGTCCTGCTGGAGTTGCTACTTTTGTTGCAACACCTTCAGCAGTAACTCCTACTATTCCTATTAGTCCTTCTTTAAATTCTAGTGCAGAAACTTTCTGAAAGTCTCTGTTCCAGTCTACATATACCCGACTACGGGAATCTGATGGAACGAGGTACGGAGGCACGCGGAGCGCCTGAATACCGTTTTGACCTACCTTTAACTGATAGCTTCTTGCTCCTTGTAGTATTCTTAAGATTTCCAAGCTGAAACTCGGGTAGAGTTTTGACTCGGCGCTTAGGACCAAAGGCATCTTTCTGACTAACCCGTCTTCGTCCGGAATAGCGGTTAGTAGACCGATACCCTTTGTTTTTGACTCCAGAATAGATGGAGTACGTAAAATTCCTGGGTACTGATATAGCCATGGGTGTGGATCTCCTCCAATAACAGCAGTGCCTACATGAGGCCCGCCTCCTGTAGCAGTATTAGATGCTACAAATGATAATATAGTATTTGAATTTTGTAGTGCATTGGCTAGTTCTTTATCGTAGCCATGTATATCGGAATCAGGAAAAAATATTGTCATTCCTGTTACTTGAGACTTACGAAGTAAATCTGCGTAAACATATCGTGGGATAGGGTAGCCACCATATTTTTGTACGGTGGCTTCATCTATCTCTATAAGTGTGATTCTATCATCAAATTTTGTCTCAGTAGACATCATAAGATAATCAAAATACTTAAGTGTTAAAAATTCAGTTGGCTTCTGTACTTGTACAAAAACCAACAGCCCTAAAAGTAAAAGTCCTATCGTCTTCTGCATTTTTTATGAGCTTGCTCCCAAAGTGAATAATTATTGTATACAACAATTGATCCAAATGAATTATGCAGACGGTACTGTTCAAGAGTTTTAGGTGGATACTGACCAACAGTAAAATATTTTAACAATACCATGTCAGCAATAGAAGGTGTATCATCAAGTAAAGGATTTCCCTCTTTGATACAATCATATTTTACACCTCTATAAGTTGTATACACATCTAGCCCTTGCAGTGTCCAGAAAGCTATTTTGTCTGCATTTGTTGGTTGCTCTATAAAAGTTACCTCAACTTCAGGTATGAAAGAAAAGTTTTCTAATGCTTCAACCTGAGCTTTGTTTAATTGAGATTGTGCTTCCATAGCCATTGCCAATAACAATATTATAAGTTTTATTTTCATCGTCAATTATTATATTATAATTCGTTCCGTTTAATTCAAGTCTCAAATAATTTTGTACTTGTCGTATTAAAGTTATTTCTTCTCCGTTTATTAAAGTTGTTATTTGTGTCTCTGTATCTTGTCCTATGTTTGTTCCTCTAATTGTAGTGGCAAAAGCGGTGCTTTCTGTTTCTGTTTCTAATTGATCTAACTCTTCTACTATTTCCAGTAAGTCTTCAAGAAAGTTTACGTCTAGGTAATTTATATCTAGTTCTGTAAATTCAAGATCATCTGTTTTGAGTTCATCTAAGAAAATATCCCCGATATTGAGATAATCAACGTCAAGAATATTCCTGTTAGAACTGTCATCTCCAGAATCTCCTGTATCCTCTCTTCTATCATCTTTCTCCTGTGGTGGTGTTACTATTAACATATTGTCAATTAGATCAAGACTCAAATCTAATATGACGGGTTTGGTAGGAACATTCTCCAGCACACTAGTGACAGTTGATTCATAAGGTTTGTTTAAGACTACTTGTCCTGCTAGGGTCGTCACCACAATCTCTCCACTACTTACCCCAAACTGATCTGGTAATAAAATAATGAGAGAACGTCCTAACTCGTCTACGGTTACAGTAAAGTCTGTCCCTCTTATTCCTATCTGTGCGGTAGGTGTTGATAAGATTATATTCTCTTTATCAATAGTCCCTAGTCCGCCAGTTATGAATCTAGCAGTTCCACTTGCAAAGTTTAATGCCATTTTGGAATTAGAAGGATTCTCATCATAAACAAACTCATCTATCACAAGCTGAGAATGCTCAGTGAGTCTTACGATACTTTCGTCCTCAAAAGTTATCGCTAGTCGCCCATTGCTGGTGCGAACATCGTCATAGCTTTCTATATCAAAATCTACAACGGCGGAGTAGGTGTCGTCACGAATGACTTTACCCACTCCATTCAGTTCAGTAATATCGCCAATACTGTTAGCAGCCAGTGGAAGTACCACCGTCATTTTGAACAATACAAACTGTACTATTTGACGCATTACTTTCAATCTTTAACCAATCTCTAGCTAGTGTAGAAGATTGTGTTATATTATATGTATTACTTGAACCATCAAGGTCTAAGTAAAAATATCCGCTTGTAGCTGAGGTAGTTCCTGCGTAACCACTTCCAGAAAAAGTAATTTCGTTAGAACTTCCGTATATGTCTACAAAGTTTGTTGCATAATCGTAATCAATGTCAAATGTTAATTCGTTGCTATCTCCATCAATTACCCAATCTAAATCTAGATAATCTGCAGAAGAGTCGCTTGCAATTTTAACATCAAATACGTTACTTGAACCATCAACGTCAATATTGATATCAGCATAGTCAGCAGTGTATAATCCACCACTATTTACTAAGATATCCATTGCGTTGCTATCTCCGTTAAAATCAAATAATCCAGTGACATAGTCAGATTCAAATGCATCTGATCTGAATATATTACTGTCACCGATTTGATTAATAGTTAATGTCATATTTAAGCCATCTAAGTCCAATGCGGTCATTGATCCTGCAACTGCTTGAGTACCTCCAATAAGGTTGGAACTACCAAGCTGCTCCAATTTAATTGTAGCATTGTTTCCAGCTTGATTGACAAAAATTTCATTGTCTGAAGCAAATCCAAACATTGAAATAAATAAAAGTGCTAGTCTCATCTTATCTCTCCCAGTACGACCAGTACCCTTTGCTCTCTCCTTGTTCAATAAGTTCAATGACTGCAGTTTCTATTGCTGCTTGTACAGCTAAAGAAATACTTTCGTTCATTGCATTACCGCTTTCAAATTCTATAAGTTTAGTGCCGTTTGCAATAAACCTAAAGTAATCATTTGAAAGTCCAACAGAGAGAACCTTTTTACTAGATAATATCTCTAACAACACTTCTCCAGTACTCACTGAGACGAGTCTTAAAGATATCACTACAGTATCTTCCCGATACTGCTTGGAGTTACCAATGCCCAAATAACGGGCTCCAGCGCCTCCAGTTCTCAAATTGGTATTATAATCTATAATACCACCCTCCAATATAATCCCTGCAAAAAGCAAAGGATTTAATTCATTATCTTCATCAAAGTCTTTTCTTGTTTGACGAATTATTTGTCTTTCTTTTGTAACGTGGTCTAGTCCCACTCTTTCTACTACTCTAAAGAATCCTGATTGTTTTAGTGCGCGAATTAGATATGCTTCTGGTGCTTGTGTAACAGCAGTACTAAAAGAAGCATAATTATCTATGCTTTTTCTTTGTCCTGTTAAGTCCATAAATTTGTATATTGCTACAACAGGTCTTTGTGCAGCCATTGGCACAAGCTTTAACTCGTCCATAACTGGCTCTTGTATTTCTGCAGGGCTTGAATAGCACTCTGCTTTACCTACTATTGTAACAACGTCTTTATAGTCCTCATCTGAATTACCGAGGCAGGGAGAAATATTTTTCCAGTGTGATGCACAACTAGAAAGAAAAATCGCCGATAGGCATAGTAATAGTCGTAACTTCACCTGTTTCCTCGTTTGTAATTGTTAGAGTTATAAACTCTCCGTCAGTTCTGTATTCAACTGTGTTTCCTGCAAGGGAAAATGACCCTGATTCAGATGGGTTTTCACCAAATAAATTCTCCACGATTTGTCGTGATATTTGTGCATAGATTCTAGATTCAAGATTGCGGATAAAACGGGCAAGGGTAGAGTTGTTTTCCTTGTCTGCTGCAGCTTGTTTAAGAGCTTCAATCTCTGCTTCAATCGCTTCTTTTCTGTTAAACTCTTGATTCTCAATAGTAAGGTAGTGTGAAGAAGTTCCAACTCCGTTAAACGAAGGGGACTTAAATTTAAATTTGATTTCATCTCCATACACTCCAAATGTAATAAATAATAATAAACTAATCTTTTTTATCATGTTCTCTCATTTCTAATACCGTGTCAAGTTTCTTCTGTAAACGAATCATGTCTTGATCTAACATACGTATCTGATCAATAAGTTGTATCAGTACAGTATGCATTTCTTCTGTAGCGGGGTCAATTTTCTCTGTTATTTGTTTCCAAACAAAAAATACAAAGTAACCTAACCCTACCATCGCAACAACTGGAAATCCAAATTGTTGTATTGCATCAATCACGTCTTGCATCAATGCTTCCTTTTTCTACAAAGTTTTCTGCTCTTGCAATTCTATCCAAGTCAGGTTTCAACCCGAGTGCAGAACTTACAGTAGTATCTATACGAATCATGTCATTATTCATAGTCTTCACGCGAGTAATTAACATGTTTGTAAATCCTTTTAAAGTACCAATGTCGTCTACGACATCGTCCATAATCTTCCGAATGATAATAAAGATAAATACTCCTGACACAAGGGCTCCTGCTATTGGTGCACCCACTTGTGCTATGATATCAAATACTTCATTCATTTCTTTTTCTTCTTTTTCTTTTTTGCTAGTCCTGTTTGTGTAAATAGTTTAACATACCAGTCTCCAAGTTTCTTCAATCTATATCTCCTCCATCGGGATAAGTTGTGTAATCTTTTCTATTGTATTTAGTTTTATCTCTATGTATTTGAGTTGCTCCATGTTTGGGTGTTTTCTTACGAGCAAAAATCTTATCCCAGTTCTCATCAAATTGTTCGCGATTATTTATAGGTCTATATTTGCTTCCTTTGCTCATTTCTTTTCTCCGAGTAACTTTTTCATAAGTTCTCCATAATTTCCTTGACCGAATGGTACTTCTGCATTAATTTGTACATTGTTTTGAGTTTTAATACTAGAAGCTTTGGCTTTCTCTATTTCTGCTTGAGCCTTCAACTCGTCCATTCTCATTTTATGTGCCATACTTAACAAGTCCGCCAAATCTTTACTAGAGTATATTTCTGATTCATCAGCTTCTTCTAGTTTTTTATCTATAAGTACATCTAAGGTTTCTGCGAGTTTAAAGCGATTTCTATAACCAGTATCTAAGTATACTTGATCAATATAAGCTTTGACCTCTCTTTTAGCTAGATATTCAGACACATCTGCTTCTTGTAAGGCGAGTTCCGTGCATACGTCCTGTATGTTACCCAGTTTTAGATAAGCATTCGCGATCTCTAGACCTTCAGGACTTATTCTGGTTGATATTTCAGTCTTCATATTTGAATTATATCAAAATTTTCACCATAAGTCAAGAACTTTTTTTCAATGTCATTATTATAATGAGCTGTTCGCGTTTTTTAAAGCGTTTTCAAAATTCCCAAAGTTTTACGTGTGAGGGTGCGCAGAGCGTCACACATTGGCGAGTCAACTAACCGCCCCGTCCTCTGAAACCCTTATAAACAAAGGGATACAGGCGACCCTTGCTTATTTCGCTAAATAGCCTTATACTGGGCGTAAGCCCAGCAGGGTGGACACAAGGAAAACGGGAATCCAAAAAATTTGCTCCCTAGACGGCAAACCCAAAAAAGGTTCTAGGTGGTGGAGAGCCGAGACAATCAGCAAGACCACTCCGAAAGGGAAAAAATACAACAACTTGATGTCACGACATTTTAAATTTTAACTTCAATGTTCCACGTGGAACATTTTACTTTACGAGGTGTAAACATGGTAAGAAAACAAATTACCAAAAAGCT
>CEVH01092182.1_pt1 | contig 10217 bp, 8 predicted proteins | sample 356521 | NCBI WGS metagenome assembly CEVH01 (sample SAMEA2623446, study PRJEB7988) | marine metagenome | isolation source: saline water (ENVO:00002010), including
GTAGGACAGATATTTATCCAACCTACAAGAACTGCTGAATTCATCGTGTTGGACTTCGTAATACAACCAACAGGAGCAGCATTTCCTGAGTAATTTTAACTTATAAAGTTACTTATAATAAAAAACCCCAGACTTTTCAGTTTGGGGTTTTTTTGTTTATATGAGCCTTTGGGATTCGAACCCAATCGTTACATCACCACTACTCTTTGAAGGAGGAAATTTTCGGAGGGGATTAGCCGTCGCCATCCCCTCTATATCCAATCCTCTTCGGGAGTTCTTGGCCGTCGCCTCACCCTCAGATAACGGGAAGTCTTGTTTAATTTTAGAAGAGGGGCTGTCTCAGGTTTTTAGTACGTAATTCAACCTTATCACGAGATTTCCATTTCAAGTGTCTCACCACACCGCCACAATATTATGGGATTATTTCGGTCCTCTAATTATCTAATTTTCAAAAAAATCTTGGAGAATAGGTGGGGATTCGAACCCCACAGCCCCTCTCGTTCTTCAACATCGATTTACTCAAGTAATCAGCTGTTTCAATCTCGGAACTCCACTAGCCTAAGAAAGTGATTAGTTTTCTATCATTGACCTTCTATCCTTTGTTGATTATCCAATTTTAAAAGTATCATCTCAATCAACACCTAAATATACGAAAGAAATATCATACAAGTCAAGTCTTTTTTTCACTTTTTTTAAATTTTTTAATTGATGTTAGATTGCCTCACAACCCTTAAATTATTTACCCAAACCCGGCTGAACACCGAGCGGAAGCGGCTATTGACCCCCATAAACCACCAATTAAAAAACTCAAATTTTCAAAAAACACAAAACCATCGTATAACCATCTCAATCAACACCTTAATATACTAAACAAATTATATATAAGTCAAGTCTTTTTTTTAAAAAACTTCAAAAAAACTTCGAATTATACCAAATAAATAATGCTAGTATTAATATCGTTTTTTTAAGAAACTGATATTTATTAACGAAGTAAAAAATTTAACGGCAAATCATTAGGAGAATACAATGGCCGAAATTCTAAATCAAGATGAAATCTTTTTCACCCCGTTTGAACCGAAGACGAAGAATCGTTTCGTAATGTATATCGGTGGTATTCCAAGTTATTTTGTTAAAACTGCGAATAGACCACAGATTACTTTTGAAGAAGTTGAATTGAATCATATCAATGTTAAGAGATATGTTAAAGGTAAAGGTACTTGGGAGCCATTAGAAATAACTCTTTATGACCCAATCGTACCATCAGGTGCTCAAGCTGTTATGGAGTGGGTAAGATTACACCACGAATCAGTAACAGGTAGAGATGGATATTCTGATTTTTACAAGAAAGAAATTAAATTCAATCTTTTAGGTCCAGTTGGTGATAAAGTTGAAGAATGGATATTAAAAGGTGCTTTCATACAAACCGCTAATTTTAATGATTTAGATTTTGCTAACGGAACAGATGTGGCTGATATCAGTTTAACACTTCGTTACGATTACGCAGTTCTATCATTCTAATAAGTTTAAGGAAAACACAATGAACTTTTTTAGAGAAATGCTTTCAAGTGATGCGAAAATCTCAAGTAAAAGATTTGTCGGATTTATGGCCTTCTTTATGTTGATGGCCAGTTGGGGTGCTGATACCTTTTCATCATTTGAAGTTAAGGACAAAATTTTAGAATGCTTTATGTACATTTCAGTTGTTGGTTTAGGGGTAACAGCTGCGGAGAAATTTGGTAAAAAATAATACATTTTGAAAAAGTTATAACATAGTTATATTAAATGGTTTTAAAAATTCATTCATAGGAGAACATAATGGCTGATAATCAGTACGCGTTCCCTACCGAAACACTATCTTTGCCATCAGAGGGTTTATTATATCCAGAGGATAGTCCATTACGTAGTGGAACAATTGACGTTAAGTATATGACGGCAAAGGAAGAAGATATTCTTACTTCAACCAATCTAATCGAAAAAGGTTTAGTAATAGATAAACTATTGGAAAGTGTTATCGCAGACCCAAAAGTTAAATTAGATGATTTACTAATCGGTGATAAAAATGCATTGATGGTAGGTACAAGAGTTTTGGGTTATGGTAAAGATTATTCCGTAACAATAAATGATCCTGATACTTCATTAGATGTTGAGACAAGTTTTGATTTAACTGAATTGAAAACAAACAAGTTAAATAAAAAGTTAGTTAAAGAGGGTAAGAATGAGTTTTCATTTACACTTCCTACATCTAAAAAAGAGATTGTGTTTAAGTTATTAACACATAAAGATGAAACAGATATAGCAAATGAAGTTAAGGCCTATCAGAAACTTACTAAAGTTACTGGTATATCAAATGAACTAACTACGAGATTTAAAAAACAAATCATATCTGTAGATGGTGAAACTGATAAACTAAAGATAGCTGAATTTGTTGATAATCAGTTCTTGGCGTTAGATACAAGAAAGTATCGTGAATATGTTAAGAGTATTCAACCTGATGTAAATTTTGACGTAGAATATGAAAGTCAGTTAGGAGAGCTCCATACGGTATCATTACCGATAGGAGTCGGGTTTTTTTGGCCTGACGTCTAGTCATAAAAAAGCTCTACACGACGAAATATTTTCAATGGTATATCACGGTAAAGGTTTTACTTTTACCGAACTATATACTATGCCCACCTATCTACGTAATTACTACCTAAAACAGATGTTACAAACTCGTAAAGAGGAAAATGAGAAGGTAGAAAGAGAATCTAAACGTATCAAAAAATAATAAACTCTGATATTTATTATTAATTCAAATCGCGTAATATTGGAGTAGAATATGTCTAAGAAAGTCCAAGAGGGATTTTTCGATAATGTTAAACGTTATATGAAAAAGAACCTTGACAAACAATTAAACAAGAAAATTGACAAGTTATTAGATGAACCAACACCTGCCGCTAAGAAAGCGTTGAAAGGGTTGGCAGCTGATATTGATAGAATCAACAAATTATACGACGAAATCTAAAACAGGAATCTTAAATGGCTCTAAGTAGGAAAGACTACGAAGATATCATTCAATCCGCCAAAGCAGTAAAACAAATTGAAAAAGAAATCGCCGAAATGGTGGCTAAAGGTGTTGATAAGAATGATGAAAATTTCAAGCTAAAGAAAAAACAACTCGAAGTTGATAAGGCGAGATTAAGTACTTTACGCTCAGGAAACGAGGAGTTAGAATCCGAATATAAGGCCGCGGATAAATTATTCAAATTATCATCAAACGCTCAAAGAGAAATTTTATCTGGTTTAGGTGACCAGAAAAAAGCTAAAGATTTATATTATAAAAGAATACAAAAAATAACAGAATTTGAAAAGAAAGGTCATATCGCTGTTTCAGAGGGAATGAAGGCGATTCAAGGAATTGAAAATGATATATTAAGTATCAGAAATAAAAGTAGTTTAGTAGCCTATGATGCGGCAAAAGCTTTAGAAGAAATAGAAGAACAAGAAACTACTATAAATGAACAATTAAAAAGAGCCACAGGCGAAAGAGCGGTAGCTTTAGAAATCGTTAGAGATGAATTACAGATGGCTAAACAGAAAGTAAACGCTCAACGAGAACAATCTGAAGCGGCTAAAGTACAACAAAAGACAATAGAGAAAATGCATTCGGTAACTGGTGGTGTTCTTGATGCAATGATAGGAATGAAGGCCGCGGCAATAGGATTTACAAAAGCTCTGTTAATGAATCCATTATTACTAATCGCCACAGTACTTGCTGGAATTGTTATGTTGTTAATTGATGGTGTTAAACACGCTATGGATTTACAAGATAGTTTAGGAGTTGCTGGTGGTAAGGCACTTCAGTTATCAAAAGAATTATATGTTACTAATAAGGCATTAAAGTTAATCGGTGTAGATGGTCAGAAAACAGCTACAGCAATCGCTGATGAGTTTGGTACTATTTCAAATGTTAATGCAACTAACGTAAAAGATATTGGATTAATGGAAAGGTCTCTTGGTGTTGCGAGTGAAGATACTGCTAAGTTTGCCAAGAATTTTCAATCATTGACTGGTGAAACTTTACAATCATCTCTAAATGCAGTTAGATTTACTGCGGCATTATCTGAGGCCAATGATGTGGCACCAGGTGCAGTGATGAAAGATATTGCTCAAAACTCTGAAATGTTTGCCGAGTTCGGAAAAGATGGTGGACAGAATATTGCCAAGGCCGCAGTACAGGCACGTAAGTTAGGATTAAACTTGGCAACTACTGCCAAGATTGCTAATTCACTATTAGATTTTGAATCAAGTATAGAAAAAGAAATGGAAGCCTCATTGATGATTGGTAAACAATTAAACTTCAATAGGGCACGTTCACTTGCACTTGAGGGTGATGTTGCAGGTGCCGCCAAAGATGTTATGAATCAAATTGGTGGACAGGCAGAGTTCTCTAAATTAAATGTATTACAAAGAAGAGCGTTGGCAGATTCTATTGGTGTTAGTGTAGATGAATTAAGTAGGTTAACAAGTGGTTCATTAGAAATAAAAAGTGGTGATAAAGTTAAAGATGTACAGGCACAACAAGTAAAGGCGACTGAAACACTAAATGAGTTGTTAAAGAAACTTACAGATTGGATACAGATTCTTGTTGATACTATTAAAAAATTATGGGGATTTATTAAAAGAAATAGTGAAGTTATAATAGGTTTAACCGCCGCTTTTGTTGCTTATAAAGCCGCTCAAATGTTAGGTAATCTTGGTGGTAGAATGATGAACAAGTTTAAAGGTCCAAAGATGCCTAAAACAAAACCACGAGGTGGATTCTACGATAAAAATACAGGTCGTTTTAGACAATCCGATGGTAAGTTGATGAGTGATAAACAGGCCAAAGAAATGGGTCTTGATAAACGTATGACCAAGAACGTTGATAAACAAGCAAAAGACCAGGCCAGAAAAATTGCTACCAAGAAGATGAAAAGTGAAGCGGTAGAACAAGGTGTTAAACAAACGGCAAAGACTAGTGGGAAATCAATGTTAAAGGGTGGTGGAAAAATGCTTGGAAAGAAATTACCATTTGGATTAGGATTGGCAGTTGCTGGTGGTTTTGCATTGGATAGATTTAAGGATGGTGATATATTTGGTGGATTTGGTGAGTTGACTAGTGGAGCTCTCTCAATTATACCAGTAGTAGGAACTGCGGCATCACTTGCAGTTGATGCTGGTTTGGCAGTTCGAGATTCATCTATGGCGGCAAAAGATGCATCTACCGATTTATCTGCAATGGCTAAAGAAGATACCAAGGCCACAGTAGATAGTGAATTTGTAGGACCTATGTTACCAAGTGTACCTGATGTATCTACCGATTCATCTGCATTTGTAGGACCTATGTTACCAAGTGTACCTGATGCATCTACTGATTTATCCGCAATGGCTCAAGATGATGCCAAGGCCAAAGTTGAAGCTCAGGCAGTTACCAAACAGGCAGAGGTAGATAGTGAATTTGTAGGACCTATGTTACCAAGTACACCTACAGATAGGGCTGATTTATCAAGATTGGTTGAAACTACAAATTCAAAGGCAGAAGCTGATAAATCACACCAAGAAAAAGTTGAAAATTTATTACAACAAGTAATTACTACAAACAAAGATACCGCTAGTAAGGTTGAGAATTTAACTAAGGATTAATAATGCCATTATTTGATAAAGTACAGACTGACATTAGTAGTTTTGATTGGAGTGATATAAATAATCCTAAACAAAATGAACAAACAACACCACAAGGTGATAGTATATTTAGAGGTAATTTACCTGATTTGGAAACTACTGGTATTAGAAAGAAACTTGAAGATAGAGAAAAAGATATAGATGCCCAATATGAAAAGTTTAATGGTAATAAAGGATTAAGAACAGGTAATCTTGGATTTGATGAACCTTTTATTGTAAAGGATGTTGGTGATAGATATTTAAGTGCCGAAGTAGATGATGGTATATTTAGAGGTGGTGCTTTATTAAACGTAGTACGTACACTTGAAGATGGTGTACGATTTGCCAAATGGACTTTAACACCAAGAGGTATAGTTTGGAATTTAAAACAATTTTTATTACAAGCTCAAAATGCTAGAGCGGCAAACAGAATTTTCAACCCACTCGGACCTATTGGTTCTATTGCACCAATGGTTCATTTACCACGACATACCGATGGTACTTTTACAGATTTTGAAGAACCACCAAAATACGATCCATTAGCGGCCAAGAAAGAACCCGAAGAACCAAAAACTGAATTTCAAAGACTTGTAGAAAGAGGACAGAAATTTTTAGGTACACAAACTGGAAACAATTTATTAGAAATACACAATGATAGAATTGTAAATAATAAAGAACGTATAGGTAATCCACATCCACTTGGGGCGATTGGTTTAAATAATACTGAGTTTATCGATCCTGAGAATGTTACAGATAGTACACAACTAACCAAAGCACAGAAAGATAGTTTTAATATACAAGATGTAGACGAAAAAGAAATGATTGCTGGTGAGGGTATGATTACTAACTATGAAGGACCAAAACAAGGTGGTATATTTACATCGTTATTTGGTGGTGATGAAACAAAGGGTTTACCTGGTCTTAGGGATTATAATTCAAGAAAGAAATTTGGTCAAAGTAATATAATTTTAAATAGTAAAGGTTCAGATACATCAGCTGAAGTACACGCCGCTTTATTTTTAGATGAACCTGATTCAATCGTAGGTACTGATAACGTAAATTATCCAACACAATTGGCTACGAATGTATCTATGAATAAATTTGGACGGGTTTTAGAAGAAAAAGAAAATGCTAGTAAATATAATCTTGGTAGAGGATTGGTAAAAACTGGTGATGGTAAATTATACGCCGTAGGTGTATCGAACCAATTACAAGTTCCATATGGTGGTGAGTTTGGAAAGTTAAATGCAAGTATTCCTGATTTACCAAAAGATTTTGTTAAGTTTAGAATTAGAGATGCCGTTAATGGTAAATGGTTAATATTCCCAGCCCATTTAGGTGCGATTGCTGATTCGGTTACACCAACATATAATACAGAAAGATATATTGGTAGACCAGATGCGGTTCACGTTTATAGTGGTACTGATAGAACTGTAACTTTAGATTTTAAAGTTGCCGCCTTTACCAAACAAGAAATACCAATTATCCAAGAGAAGATGAATTATTTAGTTGGATTGGCATATCCAACATTTAAAAAGGTTTTATCTACTGATGATGAAACACGACCAGTAGCACCTTATGTTTATTTAACCATTGGTGATATGTTTAATAATACACCAGGTTATTTTAGTCAAATTGATATTAATGTAGAGGAAAATGCTACTTGGGAAATTGATGAGGGATTCCAAATCCCACAATTCTTTAGTGTTAATCTTACATTTGTACATATTGGTAAAGTTTTACCAACAACAACAAGTAAACATTATGATGTTCCTTGGTTAAAAGATAATGGTGCACCATCCACCACTTTTGGTGAGTTACCTGAAAACTCGATAATACCAGATAGAGAGGCATTTGGAAACTTACCTAATTGGGCGGAGGAGTTATAATGAATAGATATAAGAAAATAAGATTAGAAATAGATAATATTACTGGTCAAAGATATAAAAAAACTACTCAGTATCCTATAGTACAAAATAGAGATTCCGATATAATTTATTATTCCAAAATAGGTGATACATACAATAACTTGGCTCATAAATTTTATGGTGATACTACATTGTGGTGGATAATTCAGTTGGCCAATAATCAAAACGCTTTAGGTAAGATTGGAATCCCCGTCGCTACGAGATTGGTTATACCACAACATACAAATGAAATAATAGATGATTTAAATAAATTAAATTCGATAGTAGATTAATGTTTAGTTTCGACCCAATACATCCAAACATACAAGCAACTTTGTATAAACGAATCAAGGCACTCAGTAGAGAGGGTAGTTTTTCACCATTGAGTCCACGTACTGATTCACCAGATTATATGATGACTCGTGCTTGTTGGGCTAAGGCAACTGCCGCAGTTGTAGATCCAGATAGTGATACAAGAGAGTTATTACGATTATCAAGTGCGTTTAAAGATAATCAACCACTAAATAAACCTTTAGCATCACAAGATAGTTTATACACTAATGATAAATCGGCTACATATCGACCACACACAGGTATAACTCAAATACAAACTTCTTTTAAAAATGCTAGTATTCAAGATGTATCTATTCAATGGAAACTTTGGGATATAAATCAGTTTAAAAAGTTTCAACAAGGATTTTTGAGACACGGAGTTACTGTTTTGGTTGAGTTTGGATGGACTACCAATGAACTTTTAAATGTTTCACAACCAAAAGATAACGATTCAATAATAGATTTTTATAGATTTTTAGAAAAGAAAGTTAATGAGGGTGGTGGTGATTATCACGCCGCGATAGGTGTTGTTAAATCTTTTACTTGGAATATAGGACCTACAGGAGAGTTTGATTGTACCACAACATTAACTTCTATGGGAAACACTTTATTTCAAGGTACTGTGGATAGTGGTACTGAAGGAACAACACCCGATAAGTTATCTGGTGATGATTTAAAGAAAGAAAGTGCCGCAATAAAAAAATCAAATATTAGATTTGAAACTTATATTGAAACTATAGAAGATAAAATAAAAGAGGCACAATTAAGTGGTTATGATAGAGATTGTTATCACGATGGTAAAGTTGGATATTGTACTTGGGGTTGGTTTGAAGATGAAGTGTTGAATACGTTTCATTCCTATACCACAACAAGAGCTGATGGTAAAGATACCACAAGTATTCGTAGTTTAGATTTTAAATTCAAAATTAGTACAGAGGGTGAAGAGTTAGATAAAGAAGAAAAAGAAACCACGTGTAGATATAGTACAGATTTATGGACTTTTAATAAAGATATAATTTTACCAAATAGAATAATTGCGTTAAATAAATTAAATAAAGTTAGTCCAAAAGAGACGGGAGCTACTTCAGACCAGGCCATACAATATCAAAGAACGTTTCAAACCTATACACAAATCAACAATAAATTTAGAAACTTCAATGAAGATGGTAGAGGTATTATTAGAAGATTTGTATTTAGTAGTGATTTTTTAAAAACACACTTCAAAGGTATCAGAGATGTTAAAAGTGGTTTGAATTCTTTATGGTCAGATGTTAGTAGTACGTATGGTGGTTATTGGAGTTTTACTGTAGTACAATCACAAAATGATAATGGTAAGATTGGTGTTATTGATGATTATTCTACTGAGAAAAAATTAACAAACTATAATCCATTTACAGAGATTGGTGCATCTAAAGGTGTAATTGTTAATTCACAAGAAATTGAAAACTTTGAAGATAAAACTTTTGTATTTCCTGTATTTAGTTACAGGTCGTTGTTTAAAGATTTTAGTGTTAATGTTAAAATGAGTTCACAAATGGCAACTCAAGCTATGTTTCATTCTCAGAAGAGTAGAAAAGAGGTTGGGGAGGCAGGACAGAATAAACCAGAGGATTTGGGTTTAACTGCATTAGGATTATTACAGAATCAAGATTTTACAGAACAAGATGAGGAAAACCCAAAAGAGAATCCTATATTATCTGTAACTACACCAGCATCACTTGGTAAGAAAAAAATCAGAGTTGGTAAGAAAAATGCATTTAGTAAATTAACAGAAACACTTTTTACAGATGCTGATGCCGAAACAAGATTAAAGGAAGAAGAGGAAACTGAAAAAGAATTGGAAACTAATTTAAAGTTTGAAAAGGATTCAACCGCTATAAATTGGTTTGATAATAGAACTGAAAAACAACAGAACCAAATTATTTATACACCAAGTGGAGAGATGTTATCACCATTCAAACGTGGAGCACTTTATTATTTAAATAATAAAAAAGGTGCTAAGAAAAATGTAGACCCATTAGTTCCATTGAGTATTGATTTTACAATGATGGGTATTGGTGGTATAAGATTATATGATTTATTCGCAGTTGATTACCTACCAGCAGAATATAGAGATTTTTGTTTATTCCAAGTAAGTGGATTAGAACATACTATCAGCCCTAATGGTTGGGAAACAAAAGTTACAGGTACGATGAGAGTGGATATGGATTATCTTTTAGAAAAGAAAGGTAATATTGTTGATGATAGGGAAGAAGAAATTGATACGGATACTTCAAACACATTTTTACAAGATGT
>CEVH01162240.1_pt1 | contig 10206 bp, 7 predicted proteins | sample 356521 | NCBI WGS metagenome assembly CEVH01 (sample SAMEA2623446, study PRJEB7988) | marine metagenome | isolation source: saline water (ENVO:00002010), including
AGAATGTTAAACGACATGCCTCGGACAGCACTTGCAGACGTAGAAGCAGCCAGTATCTTTGATCCATTTTCTAATTCAATATTACCTTTGTTCCATACAAGAATACCCTGTTGCATCCACTTGGGTAAGTTCTCATATGCAGTTGCAAGTCTTGCTAAAAGTTCTCTTGCAGTTGTTGCTTTGTTTGCTAGAATACCAATGTTGACACTATCATTGAAAATAGCATAATGAAGTAGATATGATACACAAGTAGTTGACTTACCAGTCTGACGAGGCATCTTACAGATATTAAATCTGTTATGATGAAATCTCTCAATAAGTTTTTCTTGAAAGTCGTAAGTCTTAAATGGTTGTAAACCATGATCCAGAGTTACAATTTTTACATAATTACGAGCGAAGTATATCGGGTCATTCTTACATTTGATATACTCTTCAATCTGTTCTTGGGTAAACTCAATTGCGGTATTCGCCTTCTTAAGAAGGGGATTACCTAAGTACACATCATTACTCATAAGTTAATTAAGATTCATTTTGAACTAATAGAACACAAAAAGTTGCAGCACACTTCATATTATTAGTAGGAGACAATGCCCTTATTTCAATATCTGATTTCTCTTGAATTTTGATTGGAAATTTATATTCTCTATCAACACTATTTACATTTGTATGAATCGTGTCCTGTGCCCTCCACGCACCATCATTTGCATCATGAAGTCTTTTCATCAAGAAAACATCACCATCAGCTTTCGCAGTTGATACATTGAATTGATAGATATATCCAGTGTATCCTGCAGGAACTGTATATAATGCCATAAAGGTTTGTCCTAGACCACTTGCCGTTGGAGAACCTACAGTACGAATTTGTGCAAGATTTGTTGCACCTTGATTTACACTTATAGTTCCTTCATTACTTCCAGTTGAACCAGAAGATGCAACAAATGCACGAAATACTCTATAGAATTCTACAGTTCCTGCAGAACCACCAACAGTTAAAGTTTCTGAAACTTGATTAAAATCGGAGTCAAGACCTTCAACAGTCACAGTTCTTGCACCAGTTCCAGATGCTGAATCATCATTGTCTGTACTTGTAACTGTTAAAACTCCTGCAGAAGTTAGGTATGTATAAAGACCACCACCATCCCAGATGGTTTCTAATGAACCATCAATATCATCATTATTACCAAACTTTATGATGTGAAATGCACCACGAACTTTACCACGAGAAACATTGAGTTCCCATGCCTCGTCCCAAATATAATTTCTATAACTCATTAGTCAACCCAACCCAATTTTCCTGGATGATATCTTTTTATATCACCAAATTTTACTAATGGTTTTTGTTCTACTGGATATATTCTTTGAACAATCGCTCCAGGATATTCACCTTGAAGTTGTTCTGCTAACTCTTGATTTGTTGGTAGTCTTACAGAATTTGCTTGTTCTAACTTCACTCTGTAAATACTACCCATCCAAACAAAGTCTGCTTGGTATTGATAGTTCTCTTCTACTTGTTGTTCTGGTGTAGCAGAATTACCACTCACATTGAGGGTTCCATTAAAGTCACCGTGAATAGTGACAGACTCATTTATGAATTCTTTGAAATCTTTCATCAGCACTTCCAACGACGACGGGCTTTACAGATTGCTTTATCTGGTGTCTTTGAGCAATCAATATTGTGCATCTTTTGTTGTCCGGCAGAACGGGAACAATAAGACTTACGTCTCTTTGCATCCTTACTACCGGGTTTGGGATCACCAGTCACAGCAGTCTTTAGTTTTGAACCAGGATTTTCACGACGGTATGCAGCCACTGCCTTTTTACTCATACCGTCAGTTTTATCGGATTTATTAACTTTTTGCCAATCTTCTTCAATTTCAACTTCTTCCTTCACACCAACATTCAACATTGGTTCACTTGGATCATAAGGTGCAAGATAAAAATGTTTTACAAAAGAACCGGGATACACTTTTTCAAGAGCATCTTGAACTTCACTTCTTGCAGGTTTTCTGACTTCTGGGAAGAAGATCTTCATCATCATATACTTACCTCTCCAAGTAAATCCAACTAGGTATACATTACCATTCTGTGCTGGAACTCTTGTCGCCTCTTCAATGGTCTCTTCCTTTTCCTTTGTCTCTTCACCAACTGGAACACAATTAGGAACCATTTTGTTTCCTTTCTTCTTCATACCCTTTTGGGTATAACCAACCCAACACTTCTCATCAAGAACTTCAACTTCAATACCAGCATTTCTCATTGAGTTGATCTGTAGTTCAGTAAATTCAGGAAGAGCCAAGAATTCTTCATTCTTTGACTTACCGTAATTTGCAGCACCTTTTTTACGACACTGAACCAAACGACCAGATGCATAAGCAGAAGGCCAAACTTTTGCAGATGCCTTGACCTTATGGTAACATGCATCCTTTTTACCACTACCTTTACCCTTCTTATCTGCTTCGTTGATTTCCATTTCTTCTTTCATTTTCTTTTTTGGTTTGTCAGTTGAAACGTAAGTAGGTTTTGCAGCACCTGATTTTGATTGTTGATTTGGATCAGCTGCCTTCTTTCTACGAGCCGCAGATCTTCTTTCTGCAGGTGTCATACTTGCTCTCTTTGATGATGAAACACATTTAGGTGTTCCTTCACCAGGTTCATCACTTGCACAGGTACCACCAGTAACTACATTAACCCAACCAGATTTACCATCCTTAGATTTGGATCCTTTAAACCACTGATGTAAATTACCTTCCTGCATTTTAAGAAGAGTTCTCTTTTTTTATTTATATCAATATTATGAAGCAACAGCAAAACTACTACCAATGGCAACAGCAACTACTTGACTATGTGTCATGGGTGCAATTGCAGTTGATGCTACACCACCTGATACGGGATCTGTTTCTGATGATACACCCAGTATATTGTGAGTATTCATAACAGAATCGGCAACAGTATAACCAACTCCAGCACCATGTTGCATATTAATAGCATCATCCCACTGAGAATTGGTGTAAAACATTACTGCTTCTTCTATGTCACCAGTGTTTCTAACTATAATTACCATTGATTTTTCCTGTAAATTGGATGAAAGATAGAAAGTATTATATTTATTAGTTTTGAATAAATGCACCAGCGTTTCCAGCTGTGTTTAACATAGGTGAAGTTTTATTAGCAGTTGATGTTCCACCAACATTACGAAAATCAATATATGAGTTTGAAAGTGCTAATAAATCATTTTGTCTATTGTTAGTTACTGTACCAGCACGAACTTGAACTGAACTACTTCCTTGAGCTACAACTCCCTTCTTTCCATTATTAGAAATTGTTGATTTGTTTGCTCTACAAGAACCGTTCTCATTTATGTCTATTCCATTTCCACTATTGTTGGATATCACTGAATTTTGAATACGTGCTGTACCATTACGTATTATATTAATACCATCGCCTTTACAATTAGAAATTGTCAATGGTGGAGTACCACCAATATCAGTAAGATCTCCTAGAAGAATTCCAGAAGATACAACAATACCTCCACCACAATTTGTCACCGTTACATCCGTAAGAGTTCCATTTCCCCCAAATACAAAGGCTAGTCCCCTATTTGCAAAGTTATGAATTGCAACATCCTCTAGATCAACACAACCACCTTTACCTCCCTCTCTTCCATTCTCAACTCTTATACCGTCCGTTGATCTTAGATCTCCTGTAGTATTGTTTCCACGTATTAGAATATCTTTGAGTATCAAAGTAGATTCTGGAGCAACTTTAATTCCCGTAGTAGAATTAAACTGCCATATTGTATTGTAATATGTTTGTAATTCCGTATCATTTGCTGACTCAGATGCAGTAGTATATCCCCTTATAGCGGCACCACCACTATTACCATTCAAAGTATTTCCTCTAGGTTTAGTTCCTGAAGGTGTGGCTCCAACGTATTTAATTTGTGAACCTTGTGGGTGGTCTAATCTAATTGGAGAAGTAAATGTATAAGTTCCTGAACCAATAGAAACTGTAACCGTCACTCCAAGTTTAATACGTCTTTGAGATAAGAAATCTGCTGCCTTACCTGGTGTAGCCCAAGGAGAACTCACACTTCCATCACCATTTGAATCATCACCACTTGTAGTAACATAAAAAGTTGTGTTTGAAGTTATGACGAGAGATGCAGGATTACCATCAACTTCAAAACTAGTTGCTGTTACCACTCCAGTTAGATTAATATTACCATTTCCAGTAATATCATTACCATTTACATCCAAATTTCCACCAAGTTGTGGAGTAGTATCACCCACAATATTAGTAGTGATTCCAGTAAGAGAATCATATGGATAATTTGTAGCATCAGAAAGATCAAATGCTGGAGTTGCATTTGAACCACCAAGACTTAATGATACACCACCATAGGATACAGTTGAGTTAGATAACTTACTGTTTTCAATAGAACCTGCTAATTGAGCATTAGTAATAGTTCCTGTAAGATCAGTTGTTGGAAGATTACCACTAAAAGTCGTAGCAGTAATAATACCACTAAGATTTACGTTTCCAGTTCCAGTAATATCATTACTATTGACATCTAAGTTACCACCTAATTGTGGTGTTGTGTCTCCTATAATATTTGTTGAAATCCCTGTAAGAGAACTATAAGGATAATTTGTAGCATCAGAAAGATCAAATGCAGGAGTGTTATCAGTACTACCAAGACTTAACTTAACTCCACCATAAGTAACACTATCATTAACAAGTTTATCATTAGAAATACCACCTGCTAACTGTGAATTGTCAATAGTTCCACTGAAGGATACAGTTACAATACCTGCAGAAGCTGGAGTTACTGAAAGATTTGACCCAAAATTAATGGTTCCTGCAGTACCGACAGATACATCATTATCAAGAACAACTATTTCTGCAATATCACTTGCACCTGTAGTCAATGTATGTGTGGCGACATCAGTAATTCTTCCATCAGTAACAGTAATTTGTAACAGGGCACTTTCACTTCCATATGTTGCATCTGGTGCATCAACAGTTGCAGTCAATCCAATACCTGATCCAAAGTATGATGTAGCTGTGACTATACCATTTACATCCAGTTTAGTGGTAGGTAAAGTAGATCCTAAACCAACACGATCATTACTAATATCAGTGGAAAATAAATTATCAGATACTAAATCACCAATCTCTCTGGTTTTTCCCATATCCCTTTTCTAACTATTTATTAGTATGATATGAATTAAGAGCTTGTTAATACCCAACCAGTTGTATTATCTGCTTGATAAGCATCTTCATCCCAAGTATAATAATAACCATCATCAATCTGTTCTTGAGTAAGTGTTAGTCGATCAATTGGAGGATTCCAAATTGCAAACCTATTATTATTGTTATCCCTAATCCAAGAAGCAAAAGGTGGTGGTATTGTATCTAATACCCACCCAGTTGTATTATCTGTCTGATGAGCATCCTCATCCCAAATATAAAAAGAACCCGAATCAAATTGTTCTTGAGTAAGTGTTGGATATGTTAGTGGTTCAATCCAGTCAGCAGTGGAATTATCCAATACCCAAGACTCATATGGTTTTGGGCGAATAAAAGCATCTAAAGTTGAATCGTAAGTATATCCTTCTCCGGCATAACGAAATCTAAAGTTATTATTGTATGATGTTTTCTTCCATATAGTATCTACTGGACCAGTAGATACACCTACTTCTTCTAAAATATCTGGATCATACTGAACTAGGTTTTTACAAATTTGAATACCGATAGTTTCACTTTCATTTCCATTTTCATCTAATATTTCATCATTAGAAATAACTAATACTTCTTTTACAATGTTATTTGAATCTAATCTTGCAAAATGTGCCATATCAAAATATTATTTTTTTTTTATTTATTCTGAAAAAGTGATTGACCCACTAGAAGTCCAAGTATAACTTCTGTAACCTCCACTTACAGAAACTGATGGACTACCAGTTGTTGATGATGCTGTAATAGAACTAGGTACTCTTATAGTACAACGGCCACTTCCTCCATTTCCGCCAGTATTAAAAGTACTATTCCCATTAGCTCCTCCACCTCCACCTCCAGTGTTTGCAGTTCCATTTTGTGCTGCACTATATCCACTGAACGGGTTAGCCTGTGCAGATTGTCCACCACCACCAGCTCCTCCAGAAGAAGCACCATATGCACCATCTACACCTCCGCCGCCGCCGCCGCCGCCATACTGACCAAAAGTTGCATTATTCATACCAGCACCACCATTGCCACCATTAGAACTTCCACCATTACCACCATTTACACCAGTGGATCCACCACCACCACCGCCACCGGCAGTGCCATTACTTATACTTGCGTTTCCTCCATTACCGGCATTACTACGAGTGTTACCAGAATCTCTACTTGTATATGCAGCACCACCACCGCCATTAGTTGCACTTTTGTTGTAAGATGCTCCTCTTCCTCCAAATTGGGTATTTATAACAACTGTACCTCCATTAAGAATTCTACTTCTAGTTCCCTGCCCGCCTGAATTACCACCAGCACCAATGCTTACTGTTAAAGTTCCTGCAGATGATAAAGTTCTTTGATCAACCTTATAAATACCGCCGCCACCACCGCCAGCTCCAGCATTACTATTATCGGTATTACCACCGCCACCACCACCAGCGACCAATGCAACATCATAAGTAAGGGGGAATATAGAAGCAGAAGTACCATAAAAATCACTCAATGAAATAGTACCAGAACCAGGTACACCTGTATCTACACCATAATATTCAGTAATAGAAATAGGATTAGAACCTCCAAACTCGGTTTGGACATCATTTAGTGAAATAGCTCCAGAACTTTGTAATGCCATCAGTTACGCTCCGCTTTCAATGTTTCTACTTCTTCTTTCAATTCCTTAATAGACTCAATCAAAAGACCTACAAGGTTACCATATGCTACAGTCTTCATTCCATCTTTAGTAGTCCTAACAACTTCAGGAAGAACTTTTTCAACTTCTTGTGCAATGACACCTGACTGTCTTGGTTCATCTTCTATATCTATACGATCAAAAGTCACACCACGAAGTTGTGATACTTTATTCAATGCATCAGGAATAACCTCAATATTCTTTTTGAGGTTGATATCGGAATAAGCGGTTACGTTACCTGTTGCTGTAAAGTTTCCATTAGATTTCGTGAAAGTAAATCTTGTTGAACCATTATCAGTAATAAGGAAGTCAGTACAAGCACTTTCAAGTTCAAGTTCAAAATCGTTGTTTGGTCCATCATAATAGAACTTCGCATCACTTGATGTTCCAAAAAATACAGCTTTACCATCAATCAATTGAAAACCACCGTCAGCCCTTATCAATCTCGGAGTGTAAATGTTCTTAGATACTCCTTGATTGATTCTTAACCAGGTAGTGTCCTGACAACCGATTTGTCCTACGAGTGTGGTACCGTTGTAGATTTCAAGGTGATCGGAAGCAGCGTCGTCTGCCTTCTTAATCTCAACCTTACAGTCGGTACTTCCGTCTCCAACTGTCAAAGATGCAGTATCGTGCGTAACTAATAACTTACCATTGGCAAGATATAAATCTGCGGTTGTATTATTAAGACGAAACGGTCTGTCTGTGGTCCAAGTTCCACTAGGAGTTGATCCTGCTGCTGATAACAGAATATAGAAGTTTGATCCATCGTTTCTAAGGATCACAGTCTCCTCTGTTCCTGCAGGTTTCAACAATAACTGATTAGAATCTCCTGTTACAGATAATACACCATTGAATGTATCACTCTCATCAGACCTTAAGTAGTTTGAACCCTGAACACCGTCAAGTAAGTCAGCATTCAAATTAGAAACTACCTGAGTACTATCTACAGTAAATGGTGATGTAGATCCAGATGCACCACCATTAAATGCAGGTCTATTGCTGAAAGTTAATCCTGCACTAGAAGACCAAGTTGAACCACCATCACTTAATAATAAAATTTGAGTGATTCCTGCTGCCGTATTAGCGGTAGCAGAACCAAGTTCAAAACTCATTGTGGCACTGCCACTAGTAGAGTCAGTATTAACTTCGATTCTTCCTGCCTTACCATTTTGTTCTGGAGTTCCAGCCTTATGATTAAAGGTGACATTAGCGTTTCCATATCCATCGTTAATGGTCAGTGCAACACCACCTGACCCTCTACCAGACACAATATGACTGTTTGTAGAATACTCACCAGTACCTGATGTCTTACTGGATAAACCATCAAACGAAAGACCAGTAATGTACCCAGCACCATTAGTCAACTCATTGTTATTAGATGGAATCGTTGGAGTTCCAGTAAGAGCACTATAAGGAATAGAAGTCAGAGATGCACCACTACCAGAGAATGATGTTGCAGTACAAACACCAGTAACAACTACACCAGAACTATTGGTTTCAAGTTTTACATTATCTGAACCACCACCGGCATGAAGTTTTACTTGTCCCCCTGTAGTTCCGGGTTTCAAGTGAATACCATCAATAAGAGATGTGTTTTGTTGTCCAATATTAATAATATCGGATTTTTTCTCAATCAGATTTCTAAGATAAGCACCATCTTTTGTGTAGATTGAGTTATCTTCGTTAATAACTACCCCAGCATCTGAAACATTATCAGTTCCTGCATTAAAATTCCCTCCTTTTCCATAACATACAACTGATGTTGTAATGCCGTTAATAATCGCACCAGATGCACCAATATCACCTTCTACGTCAAGTTCATATATTGGATTGGTCTTAGCGATACCAATATTGTTATTGGAACCAAGTATAGTATATGCAGTAGAACCTAATGAACCATTATAAATGGTGAAGTTTCCCTGACCATTACTAGCAGTATTTGCACTAGATTGTAAATACCATTTTATACCTCCAGTACCAACATTATCTAACAATACGGATGTTTGATTTGCATTAGAACTGAGATGAAGTCTTTGAGAAGGATTATTAGTTCCAACACCAACGTTGCCGCTGGAATTAATACGAACTTTCTCTGTACTACTTCCATTAGTAGAAGTAAAGAATGTAAGATCTCCATCCTCAGATCCATTTGTTGAATCAGTAACAATTGATTCTATTTTAGAAATTTCACTTATGTAAGAATCTGTACCATTATCACCAGCAAATTGAATTGTACCAATCTTATCATTATTACTTAGATTTGTTTCATTCTTTCTAAGTCTAATGATAGCACCGTTAGAACTACCAGTTGTAGTGACGAACTGGGCGGGTAATGTACTACCTGTTCTTACATCTAAAGGAGTATCGGGAGCATTGGTTCCTACACCAATTCTACCACTACCAGTTAAAATAATATTACTTGTTCCAGTAATATTATTACCATTAAGATCTAACTCTCCACCAAGTTGTGGAGTAGTATCATCAATTAAGTCACCCATAGCACCGGAGACTTGGGAATGAGTTAATCCAGTAAGTAAAGAACCATCACCACTTATCTTTGTTGCAGTAAGAATACCTGTTGATGCTTGTACTTGAATACTGGAAATAACTTGAGGTTTGAGATTACCATCAATTCCATTGACAAAAACAACATTCTTAAATGTATTGCCAGAATTTTGATTAACCTCAATATTATCTGCATTAGTTGCAGTGCCTGTAAGGTTCCCTGTTACATCACCTGTTAAATTTCCAGTGAATGATGTTGCAGTAATCACACCAGAAGAATTAATATTTCTAACTGCCGTAAAATCATCAAAGTTTGCTTCAATATTTCCGACAGCAAACTTGGTTCCTGATGACATTGATGTCGTACCAACACCAAATGCATAGTTTGATAACCATGCATCAGTACTTAAACCAGCAAAAGAACTGGTCTTAAACCACATAATTTTCTTGTATGTGGGAGCTAATGTCTCACCCGCACCAACAAGATTTATAAGCGGACTACCTTCAGTGGATGCAAGAGCAACACCACCGTGACTTGCAGTACTATCATTTGAAATATCATTACCATTAGCATCTGATCTAAAACCAAGAACAATATCAGGGTCAGAAATTTTTAAAGTTTCTGCAAAAATTGTAGCAGAAGTACCACCAATGGTTACTGTACCGTCTACACTTAGATTACGAGTAACTTGTAAGTCTCTGGTAACAGTAAGGTCATTACCAATAGTCACATTACCACCAATCGTTGGATTAGCAACGAAACCAATAGTTGGAGTTGAACCTTCGCCAGT
>CEVH01073989.1_pt1 | contig 10152 bp, 10 predicted proteins | sample 356521 | NCBI WGS metagenome assembly CEVH01 (sample SAMEA2623446, study PRJEB7988) | marine metagenome | isolation source: saline water (ENVO:00002010), including
AAGAATATTCAATGTATTTAATTTTAAAATATCTATAAAGTTCTTAGACTTTATAGTTTTTAATGATGAAACACTGTTACCGTATTTCTCCCATTTTTCAACCCCTCCTTTTAAATAGCCTAAACAGTTGTCAAAACCAACTCTGGAAAGTCTGGTTACTGCTTCATTTTCTTTTCCCTTTGGTGTGATCAATACAATTTTCCTATTGGTGTTCTCTAAAATGCTTCCAACCCAAGGAGCAAAACTACCGTTTAATCCAATGAAAATTGAATTTGGGATGTGTTTATTGATATAATCTTTTTGATGCCTTACGTCAAGAAGTGTGATATCAGGATTTAAAAGAAAGTTTTTAAACTCATCAATTTCTAAAGCTTTATTTCCTTGTTTAACGACATTGTCAAACGAGTTGTAACCCCGCTTATTCATCATCGCATTTTCTTTAAAATATTTAGGTGGGGCAGGCATGCCATCCAAGAGTTCTGAAATAAATTCTTCTTTTGAAATGTTTTCTTTTAACGCATAATTTGTTTTTTTCTGCAACCCAAGGGTACTAAATGTTTCCTTGCTTAGATTTTTGCCGCATGATGAACCTGCTCCATGAGCTGGATAGACAATAATATCATCATCCAAAGGCAAAATTTTATTTCTTAAGGAGTCAAATAAAATACCAGCCAAGTCTTCAGTAGTTACATCTGAACTTGTGGCTAAATCTGGTCTGCCCACATCACCTATAAATAAGGTGTCGCCAGTAAAAATCGCTTTATTTTTTTCGTTTTCGTCTGAAAGTAAATAGCATGTTGACTCTGGAGTGTGGCCGGGGGTATGGATAGCCCTAATTTTAATTTTACCTACATTAAAAACCTCTGAATCTTTAGCATTATAAACTTTATAGTCTGTATTTGCATTAGGACCAAAAATAATTTTTGCACCTGTATTTTTTGCTAAATCTATATGACCAGAAACAAAGTCGGCATGAAAATGAGTTTCAAAAACATATTTAATTTTAACACCGTCTTTTTTAGCTTTATCAATATATTGTTGCGTTTCCCTTAGTGGATCAATTACCACAGCCTCATTTTCAGAAACAATATAGTATGAACCCTGAGATAAGCAGCCGGTATAAATTTGCTCAATTTTCATCGATTACAAAATTATGAAATAATTAGCATAATAATTCCTCCAATTGCCATTCCTTCTAAATATGAAAGCCATAGGGCATCAAAAGTTGATAGTTTTATCGAACTCAAAATTTGATCAATATTTTCTTTATAGGGTTTGGTCAACAGATAAATACTTCCGGCAATTATTAAATAAATTAAAATTATTTTCATAATGCAAAATTACAAATCTTTGCTATTGAAAGTTTTAATATCTTTATGTAAAATATTTTCATGTATTCAATTGATTTTGATAATGATTTGATTAAAGGAGTTGATTTGATCGATATAGATTATTTAAATCCCCATGAAAAAATTATTGAAAAAAAGAAAACTTTACTCACTAAATTTATTAAGTCTTATGATAGCTATTATATCATCTCATCTATAGTTTGTTGTCATGAGACTTTATTAATAATAGATGGCCACCATAGATTTTTTGCGCTCAAGGAACTAGGTTTTAAGAAGGTTCCTGTTACACTTATCGATTATAAAAATGATATAATCAGAACTGGAAAAATTAATCCTCTTGATAAAAATTATATAATTGATATTGGTAAAAGTTCAGCACTTCTAGAGCCAAAAAGTACCGAACATGCTATATATTGTAATAAGTCTAAAGATTGGGAACCGATAATTTTATTATCTTCAATGTTTAAAATTCAAATTAAAGAAATTATAAAATAATTTATATGATATTAACAACAACTGAATTTATTCCTGATAGAGATATAAGTAAAATCTTAGGAATAGCAAGAGGATCGACAGTAAGATCAAGAAATGTTGTAAGAGATATAGTAGCTCAACTCAAAAATATTATTGGAGGAGAAATTGAGGAATATACAAAATTACAGGCCTACGCAAGGGAACAAGCCCTTCAGAGATTAACTGAAGATGCGAACAAATTAAATGCTGATGCAGTTTTGAACATAAGATTTACCACATCTGTGATAGCTCAAGGCTCATCTGAAATTTTAGCATATGGAACGGCTGTTTCATTAAAATAAATATTATGCTAAGTTTTATTTTTTGGATAGTTATAGCAATTTTAATTATTTGGTTAATTATCAATAGAATTAATCAAACTGATAAAGAAAAATTTGATAAACGTAAAAATTAATTTATGGAAACATACAAATGTAACAAATGTGGTATGGCAGTCAATGCCAGTTGTGCCTCGTGCGATGAGCCTTTAATTAATGATTATTTAACTTTAGATAATGGAAACAGGGTTCAAATTTCAATTTGTCCTTCTTGCGATGGTAAGATAAAATCCCCGCAATGTTGTGGTGAAGATATGCTATGTGAATTTTAAGAAAATTTAACTTCCGCACTTTTGAAATATAAATTTCTATATATATTCTTCATCTCTAATATCTTATATTCTCAGCAATTTAGAAATATTACAAACATCTCAGACTTAAACGGAGTATTTGGTAATAATGGCGTAGCTGTAGCAGATTATGATCAAGACGGTGATCTTGATTTATTTATAGTTTCAGCAAGATCTGATGATGGAGATGAATATTTGAGTCGTTTATTGCAAAATACAAATAACGGAAACTTTATTGATGTTACTGAGCAATCAGGAATAAATCAGAATCTTGATCATCAAATTGATTTAATTAATTATGATGAAGATGGAAATTTCAGTTTTGATACAATTGAACATGGAGATAGATTAGCTGCATCATGGGGTGATTTCAACAATGATGGTTATCCTGATTTATTTTTAGGTAATGCAGTTCAAAGCGAATTATATAAAAATAATGGAAATGGAACATTTTCAAATATTACTAATTCTGCAGGTTTTCAGACATATTGTGAAAAATGTTACATAACTGGTATATTATGGGTTGATTATGATTTAGATGGATATTTAGATGTTTTTTTTTCTGACTATAATCAAGAGTCTCCAAATAAACTATACAGAAATTTAGGCGATGAAACTTTTCAGCAAATTGATTTATCTGATTATTTAGAAAATAAAAATAGTTTTTCAGCTTTGCCAATTTATGCAAATGATGACATGTATCCTGACATATATATTGCTAACGATTTTGATCAGTTTAATCAATTATTAATTAATCAGCAGGGCAATGGGTTTATTGAAATGGCTCATGAATATGGAGTTGAAGATCCATTTGACGGGATGGGACTAACGACCTGTGATTTTAATAATGACTTAGAAATTGATTTTTTTGTTACAAATATTAAAGAAAATAGTCTTTATACAAAGGATGTTGTTAATTCAAGCACACCATATTCCAATTATTCAGTACAAGCAAATTTATTTGATACAGACTGGGCTTGGGGAGTTACTTTTTCTGATTTTAATCACGATGGGTATGAGGACTTTTATGTTGCAAATGGTTTTTTTAATCCTGAAGATGATAGATTTTTCGTAAATAATAATGGAATGAATTTTACATATGCTGATTTTTCGGGAAACCCACCGCTAATTTCAAAAAGTAGGTCTGTTAATTCTTTTGACTATGATAATGATGGTGATCTTGACTTAATTGTCACTGATTTTAATTTAAATGTAAACCTCTGGGAAAATAAATCTATTGATAATTACTACAGCGAGGATATTATGGGAGCTTGGGTTAAAATATTTTTAGAGGGTACGACTTCTAATAGAGACGGGTTAGGATCAAAAATTCAGATAAATTTTGAGGATGGAACAAGTCAAATTAGACAGTATACGGGTTCTGGCTATCAGCATCAATCAATTCAGTCAATTCATTTTGGAGCAGCAGCTAATAATAATATCTCAAGTATAATCGTTACTTGGCCCAGCACAGGTGAAGAAACATTCAATAATCTTCCAACTAATTCAACATACAAAATTGTAGAGGGTGAAGGAATTCAGACTTTAAATAATAACACAGCTATTAAAATTGAAGGATGTACAGATGAAAATTCCTGTAGTTATAATCCAGATGCAACTTTAGACAATAATTCTTGTATATATATTGATTCTCAATCTATTATTGGTAACACATCAGTTCAACCACTTGAAACACAATCTTATGAGTATAATGATGAATCAATTATTGCTTATGAGTGGGAAGTTGAAAATGGATCAATAATTTCCGGTCAAGGCACCTCAAGTATTGAAGTTTTATGGGATGTAGCAGAGTCTGGATTAGTATCAATCATAGCTTCAAATGAGGAATGCTCAACTGACCAGGTTGAACTTGATATTTCACTTCAGCTACCGATTTCATATGAAGATTTTAGTTTTTCGGTTGCAAGACTATGGAATGAGGTTTTATTATTTTCTATTAGGAATGATTTAGCCAGACCAACTGTACATTCACGAAATTTATTTCATGTTAGTGCTGCAATGTATGATGCATGGGCAATTGTTAACGACAAGGGTTCAACTTATCTTATTGGAAATAGTCTAAATGAATATAGTTCAGAATTTGACGGTTTTTCAAATGAAGAAACAAACTATTTAAATGATATAAATTCTATAAGTTACTCTGCATACAGAATTATATTACACAGATTTAATAATTCGCCTGGTAGCGATAGAATTATCGAAAAGGCCAATTCGTTAATGAATATGTTAGGGTTAGATACAAACTATCTGGAATCTGACGGATATGAATCAAGTGCTTCAGATCTAGGAAATTACATAGCTGAACAATATATTCAATATGGATTAATTGATGGATCAAATGAACAATTTGATTATATTAATCAGTACTATGAGCCTGTAAATGAACCGTTAGCGCCAATTTTTCCTGGAAATCCAACAATAACAAATCCAAATAGATGGCAGCCGTTATCATTAGATATATTTGTTGATCAAAGTGGAAATGTTTTATCTGAAACTACACCTGAATTTTTAGGGGCAGAGTGGGGAAGTGTCTGGCCTTTTGGATTAAATGATGAAGATTTAACCGAGTTTGAAAGGGATGGAAATGTATACAGTGTATATCATGACCCAGGTATACCACCACTTATTGATGATAATGAACAAACTAATGAATTATTTATTGAATCATTCTCAATGGTCTCTGTTTGGGGGTCTCATCTTTCTCCAGAAGATGATACTATTTGGGATATTTCTCCTAATTCATTAGGTAATGTAAATGACGATACTTATCCAATGGATTTTTCTGATTTTACAAATTTCTATAATTATTATGAAGGTGGAGATACAAGTCAGGGATACTTGCAAAACCCAGTCACAAATGAATCATATGAAATACAGAATGTAAAAAGAGGAGATTATACAAGGGTTCTTGCTGAATATTGGGCAGACGGACCAGACTCTGAAACACCACCAGGCCACTGGTTTGTTATATTAAATTCTGTAAGTGATAATCCACAATTGATAAAAAAATTTCAAGGTCAAGGTAACGAACTTTCTGATTTAGAATGGGATGTAAAATCATATTTTATTTTGGGCGGAGTTATGCATGACGTTGCAATTTCCGTATGGGGTATTAAGGGATGGTATGATTACATTCGACCAGTTTCTGCAATAAGATATTTTTCTCAACAAGGACAAAGGTCTGATCCAACATTAGATAACTACAACGCTAATGGTTTTGAATTAATTGACGGGTTAATTGAAACAGTTGAACTAGGTGACCCTCTTGTTGGAGACGATAATGAAAATTTAGGTAAAATAAAACTTTACACATGGAAGGGTCATAATTATATTGAAAATACCGAATCAGATTATGCTGGGGTTGATTGGATTTTAGCAGATAATTGGTGGCCATACCAAAGACCGACATTCGTAACTCCAAATTTTGCTGGTTATGTTTCAGGTCATTCAACATTTTCAAGAGCAGCTGCTGAAATGCTAGAAAACTTCACCGGAAGTCCATATTTTCCTGGTGGATTGGAAACGCATTTAGCTAAACAAAAAGAATTTTTGGTTTTTGAAGATGGTCCAAGTCAAGACATAGAATTGCAATGGGTTTCTTACAAGGACGCTGCTGATCAATGTAGTTTATCTAGAATCTGGGGTGGTATCCATCCTTATATTGACGATATTCCTGGTAGGCTAATAGGTAAAATAATTGGAAATGATAGTTTTGAGTTTGGTGCAGGATATTTTGAAGAAAACCTTTCTAATCCTGAAATAGGAAATATAGCATTAAGATTGATTAAAAATCCGATTGAGAAAAATGATTATATAACAGTTGTAAATACTACTGGCTTAGAGTCTTTTGAACTTTATTCAATTACTGGTCAAATGGTCCAAATTTCAGCTGATTATCAAAGTGGAAAAACTAAAATATTTTCTGATAATTTAAGTTCGGGAATCTATTTGTTAAAGATTGATGAAATTACTTTAAAAGTAGTGGTTAAATGATTCTAATTTTTAAATTAAAAATAGTTTAAAAAAACTATAAAAATTTAGTTAAATATGTATAATTTTGCGCCCGAATTTTTTAATTTTTACATATAATGATGAACCAAGATAATGGAAACGTACAGCTAAATTCGGCTAGAAATGAATTTAATAACAGGGTTGATTCGAAATCTTTTTTAGGAAAAACAAAGAAAGTAGCATGGAGCGGTTTTAGACGTTTTAGAAGTATTTAGCACAATGGCCTCGTAGCATAACTGAATAGTGCATCTGATTACGGCTCAGAAGGTTGGGGGTTTGAATCCCTCCGAGGTCACATCAGTTAAGTCTCATTTTTATTAGTGGGGCTTTTCTACTTTTGATACAATAGGTGAAACAGTGATGAAATATGTCCTGAATTTTTATAATTTTAGATTATTAAATAAGTTGATAACATATTATAAGTTTAAAATTTACCGTTGAAAAAACAAATTATATTTGGTCATTTACTCACTCTTTTTTTAGGTGGATTTATTTACATTTTATTTCGTCAGGATAATCTGAAAATGTTTCAATGGTTTGACGCAGTAAATATGTCAGGTATTATAAAGAATGTGAGAACCCATTCAACTCAAATTGTTGGTTTATTACCAGAATGGTTCTTATATTCTTTACCTGATGGATTATGGATGTTTTCTTATATTTCTATTTTATTGGTAATTTGGAATAATAAGGTAAATAAAAACAATATTTATTGGATACTTGTGGTTCCAATAGTTGCAATTTTATGTGAATTTGGTCAATTATTTAAATTTATACCTGGAACTTTTGATAAGTTTGATATAATTTTTTATATTCTAGGTGTTTTTATACCAATTTTAATTTACACTAATTTTATAAAAAACTTTAAAAATGAAAAAATTAATTAAACAAATAGCTTCAGCTATTGCCGCAATTTGTTTTTTACTTATTGCCACCGCTAGTGTTGGTGAGGAAGAATGCGGATGTACAATTCCATCTGTAACCATTCCAAGCTATGCAGATAGTTTTGATGATAAGGAAGAAAACTGGGAATATAAGGAGTGTGCTATGGCTGAGTCAGATGCTATGGCTGAAAAAATTCATGTATATGTTTATTATAATTCTGTTATAGATAAATATAGGTGTGAACTACGTTATTCTTGGCCAGGTGAGGAATGTAGGATGTCTAGTAAAACTGCAGGTAGTCAAGCAATTTCAACTGCAGATATTAGTAAAGAAGTTTATGATAATGGTAGATGGAAAACTTATGATTATTGGTTAGGCAGGCAATTTTAATGATATTTTAAAATTAACATAGAATCTTTAAAAAAGGGAAATGTTTAGCATTCCCTTTTTTTTTGGCTAATTTCAAAAGATGTATGCTATAATAAGATTGTTGAAATTTAAATTTATTAGTATTATGCAGGATTATTAAACGTATTAAAAAGAATCGTACTTACTATTCCAAATACTTTCATTAAAATTTTTTCTTGTTAAAAAGAAGGTATAAAAGAAAATAAAGATAAACCCTTTGACCAAGAATAGAAATAAGATGAAAACTTCTGAGAATGTAAGACTGGGAATTATCAACTTTCCAATAAATGCAAAAAGTACACTTACCAGAACGGAAAATATAGTTAGGTTATCAATATTTTTAAATGGAAGAACTAATAATTTCCTAAAAGAATTAAATTCCTCACCCCATTTGTGAATCATGTAATAGTAATCATTTCCTATAGGTATAAAAAGTATTGGATCATCTGGGCTTTTGATTTTGAATAATTTCGAAGGAGCCATTATCATAAAATTATTAAGATTGGTGTCATGTTTTTTTTCAATATCGCTTATTATTTTTGTGATATTTTTTGGATAGTCACCTTTAAATAAATTAGAATCTAAAAACCTCAATCTATATCTGACACATATGTTTTTGATAGTATCTTTGTGAAAGATATTTTTTGTTTGCATCTCATCAAATTTGAGTTGATTGAAATTTCCGTTATTAACATCATTTAAAGTCTGGGTTATCCTTTCTTTTCTAGAATTTTCTTTTGCCCAAATATTTTTTAGAATAGAAGTAAGTTCATTAGAACTAATTTGCTTATTTCTTTCGTGTATTAACTCTTCAAATAGGTTTACTTTTTTCATGGTAATTTTAAATTACTTTTAATACCAAAATTTATACCAAATAACTTTAATTTTTTAAGAAAACCACTTATGTTTTCCAAAATAATTTTTTGGCACTGTTTTTTTTGTTTTTAAATGATGATTGATTCCGCCAATCACGCTTTTTAAATAAGATTTTAACGCAGGAGTAACAATAAGTTTATAAGGAAAATATGAAATAATTTTAGGCACATTTTGTAGGAAATAGGGGTAAACAGTTATTTTCAAATAAACTGATTCTTTCTTTGTTGATATTTCCCAAACAACATATGATTGTTCTTTACCTTTTTCTCCTATAAATAGACTATACCCCTTTAATTTTTCCCAACTATAAAACTCTCTTATATATGTGACACCGTTTAAATAAACCAATATGTCAATTGAATTTTTTCCAGGCCATTTTTTTATTGAATTAGATTTGCAAAATGGATGAAATAATTCAAGATTTGATGGAGATGAGATTAAATCCCATAATGAATAGATTGAAGAATTTATTTTTTCTTCATGAGATACTTTCCAATCATATTTTAAATTATTTAAATCAATCACAGAAATGTTATAAATTTGAATATCAAAATTAAAGAATATGAAACTTAATTTATTATTGTTGTTTTTCACTTTATTAACAAGTTATTCATGCAGTAAGCCAAGTACATATATTAAATATGGAAATGAGATTGATACAAGCTTAAAGTTTCACGTTAATATTGATAATAATTTTGATCTCAAAAATATCAGCGGACAAATTATAGATGTATGTCCCAAAAAGGGTTGTTGGATGAATGTAAAGGTGGGATCTGACACTGTTTTTGTAAAATTCAAAGACTATAATTTCTTTGTGCCTAAATCAGGAATTGAAGGAAAAAATATTTTAATGACCGGAAGAATATTCAGAGACTCTATTAGTATTGAGAGACTAAGACACTATGCTGAAGATGCAAAAAAAACTAAAGAAGAAATAGAACTTATTGTAGATCCTGAATATAAAATCAATATGATTGCAGAAGGTGTTGCAATCAAAGAAAATTAAAGCTGATAATCTATTTCAATCATCACCTCATTTCTTCTATTAATTACTTTGTATGGACTATCGTATGATACGTAAAACACATTTCCTACAGTTTTAATATTTAATTCGTTTAATTTTTCAATTAATTTTTTTGAGTGTAAATTAAATTTTCTAGAATTTGAATATCCACCGTATCTAACACACGCAAAGTATTTTTCTTCAGATTCATAAATTTCAATACTCTTGTCATTTGGTTCAGAAATTGTATTGATACTGTAGGACGAGGGTAAAACAAATTCCATTGTATTTGAACTTTCACTATTCTTCATGTAAACAGGAGTTGTCATGGCTATTTTTTGACCTTTTGAGTTATTTCCGCTTATGAATTGAAATAATTTATAAAAATTACTATTTGAATTTCTATTAGAAACAACTTTAGCTTTTAGAGATGTGTGATAAAATCTGATTTCAAAATC